>Ga0233426_10000717_pt1 | contig 33456 bp, 31 predicted proteins | sample SI_118_April2016_6_FD_179875 | JGI IMG/M metagenome (GOLD analysis project Ga0233426, IMG submission 179875) | Seawater microbial communities from Saanich Inlet, British Columbia, Canada - SI_118_April2016_10_MG | ecosystem: Environmental > Aquatic > Marine > Inlet | place: Canada: British... | reverse complement strand
AAGACAAACTTAGATTACATTTTCCTTTTACTCCCACCAATGAGCAAGATGAATTATTTACTGATATTGCTGACTTTGTAGCAACAATTGGAAATCGTTCGATTTTTATGTTAAAAGGATATGCAGGAACAGGAAAAACAACTCTTGTTTCTACTTTGGTAAAATCATTACCTGTTCTAGGAAAACGCTCAGTACTTATGGCACCAACAGGAAGAGCAGCAAAAGTATTAGGGAAATATTCAAAGAAAGCTGCAAGCACCATTCACAAAAAAATATACTGGATAAGAACCAATAAAACCGGTAATACTTACATAACTTTAAAGGACAATACGCACAGCAATACCATCTTTATTGTTGATGAAGCATCAATGATTGCTGAGAATTCTGACAAAGGTTTTGGAAACAGATCATTATTAGATGATTTGATTGAATATGTTTATGATGGAAGTGATTGTAAACTTATTTTGATTGGAGATACTGCCCAACTTCCTCCAGTACATTTAGATATTAGCCCCGCCTTAGAAGAAGAGGAATTGGAACGCAAATACTCAAAGCAAGTAATTTGCCGAGAACTCACGCAAGTTGTAAGGCAAAAAAATGACTCACTCATATTAGAAAATGCAACTGCATTAAGAGATAAGATTTCAACCAATGATTATACATATCCTCAGCTCGCAACAAATACTGAAGTTGTAAGACTAAATTCTGGTGAGGATTTACAAGATGCACTTGAAAGCGCCTACAGTAATGATGGAGTAAACAGCACTACTGTACTTTGCCGTTCCAATAAAAGAGCCAACCAATACAACCAACAAATACGAGCAAAAATTAGGTGGCAAGAAGATGAAATTTCTGCAGGAGATATGCTTATGATTGTTCGGAATAACTACTATTGGCTTGATGATAGTAGCAAAGCAGGATTTATTGCCAATGGGGATATAGTAGAAGTAATTAAAATTACTGACAGAATTGAACGCTATGGTTTCCGATTTGCAAAAGCAAGTGTACAAATGGTAGACTACCCAGATGAAAAAGAATTTGATGCAATACTACTATTAGACACACTAACAAGCGAAAGCCCAGCCATAACTTACGACCAATACCAACACCTTTATAAAGAAGTTGCAAAAGACTATAAAGGACAAAAGGAAATAAACAAAAAGATAAAGGAAGATGAATTCTTTAATGCACTTCAAATAAAGTTTGCTTACGCAATTACTTGCCACAAATCACAAGGAGGGCAATGGGAAAATGTATTTATAGACTTGGGTTATTTCACTGAGGACATGTTAGACAAATCATACCTAAGGTGGCTATACACAGCAATGACAAGAGCCAGCAAGAAATTGTACTTAATTAATTTTAAGGAAGAGTTTTTTAAAGGATAGATATTAGCTGGTTGATTTTTAGTGCTTTGAATAAAATCTTATCAAATCTTTTAAAAAAATGAAAGTCAATGAAGGGACAATTAGAAAAGTTAATTTATTAATTTCCCATGCAATTAAAAAATTACCTCTTAATATTTCTATAATTGAAGTTGTAAAACCACATGATAAACATTCAAACCCAAAACATGATTTCCATAGACAAGGAATGAGTAAGTCTAAATCTAAAAGGAGATTAATGATGATTGAAAAAAGAAAATACAACACTAAAAATATGAGTATTGCATTTTCTTTAAGATATAAATATGCTTTTATCACATATTAATTGCAATAATATTACCTTCAGAATCTTTAAACTTACCTGTTAATATCATTATCAAGTCAATAAGAATCCAAATACCACAACCACCTAATGTTAATAACTGAACTATTCCAATACCTGTATGTCCAGAATAAAACCTATGAACACCTAGATACCCAAATACTAAACATAAAACTAAAGTAATAAGACCCTTATCATTTTTAGGAGTTACAGGTTGATTAACCGAGCAACCACAACCAACACAGATAACTGCATCAGTATTTATTTCTTTACCACATTTACTACAAAACATTATTATTTAGCGTTAACTTAAGCCAAGGCAGCTATCATAGTTCCGAATACAAGAAACCATAGAACTGTCATTACTACAGCCCAAATTAATGTAGCTTGAGCCCAGGTCTTTTTTGATGGCTGAGTATCTCCACCAAAAGCCCAAACAAATAACATAATAATACCTACTATAGGAATGCACATTAATAAATAAGTTACAATCCAATCACCAACTGACATTTGTTTTTCCATTATTTTTTTTTAAAAATTTACCTACTCTTTATAAGGTTTTCGGCTTCCCCTTTTTTTTTCAATATTACAAAAATATTTTAAACTACCAAAATCGAACTCATCCTTAAAAACTATTTCCTATATGAAAAATGACCAATTTAGATAAATAACATTACTAATAAAAAGAAGAGTCAATCCAAATGTAAGTGCCGGTTTTGATTGAATGAAAAGTATTATCCTTTGGAAATATCTAATCTTCTTTCCAAAACAACAAAACAGAAAAAACTCCACATAACTTATACTAAAAAAGAAAATCCAGATAAAGATTAATGGATTATATCTTAATGAATCTACTAAAGACTTATCCTCAAATAATGTTAATACTGCCCTAGTAGAACCACAAGTCAAACATTTTACATTAAGAAACTTATAAAATGGACATATAAATTCAACTATACTTGAAAGATAAAGAAAACATCCTGTTGAGACAAGAAGAAATAATAAAATATATAAAACCCTCTTAATCAAGAATAGAATTTAAGCTTTAGGAAAGAAATCCCATTCACCTAAAATTCTTGTCTTTTGAGCTTTATAACACATAATATAATCTACTAAAAGTACAATACCAGCAAAACCTCCTGTTAAAATAAGTGCTAATAGACTAACCCATCCTTTAGTACTTTGACCCCACTGTGAATAACCAACAGGATAACACACTAAATACCATAAAATAGCAGTCCCAGAACTAACAGGATTTGGATTAGCACCACCACCAGAATCACTTCCAAAGGAGACGGTTTCCTTATTAGAATTCCCTACCGAACAACCACACTTTACGCACATAATAGCATTCTCAGCAGTTGCCTCACCGCATGAATTACAAAATTTGTTGCCCGTTAATGGAGCAACACCACAACCAGTACAAGCAATCGCTTGATCTGGACACTCTTTAGCACAACTTCTACAATACATAATTAAAAATTTAAAAACTGCTTACTCTATTTGGTTTTCAGCTTACCCAATTTCACTCCCCAATAATACAAAAAAAAAATTGAATAAAAAAAACCGAACAAATACTCGGCTTTTAAAATCTAAAACTAATAATTTTAATTATATATTATCTATAATAGTATTTAAGGTTTTACTAGGTCTCATTCTTTCAAATACAATAGCATCATTTGGATGATAATACCCCTTTATATCTTCTGAATTACCTTGTGCATTATTCAACTCACTCAGAATTGCAGTTTCATTGTTTTTAAGTTCAGAAGCAATACTTTCAAAATCAGTTTTCATATCAGCATCAGTAGTTTGCTTAACTAACTCATTAGCCCAATACATTGCCAAATAATAATGAGAACCTCTATTATCCAACTGCCCTACTTTACGCATAGGCGATTTTCCGTTCTTTAATAAATCCTCAATTGCATTATCTAAAGTTTCAGCCAATATTTTCGCTTTAGGATTCCCATTAACCTCAGCTAAATGTTCTAAAGAAACAGCAATTGCCATAAACTCACCAAGAGAATCCCATCTTAAATGACCCTCAGTAGTAAATTGTTGCACATGCTTTGGAGCAGAACCACCAGCACCAGTTTCAAACAAACCTCCACCATTCATAAGCGGAACAATAGAAAGCATTTTGGCAGAAGTCCCTAGTTCCAAAATCGGGAATAAATCCGTTAAATAATCTCTTAAAACATTACCCGTAACTGAAACAGTATCCTCACCCTTTTTAACTCTTTCTAAAGTAAACTTGGTAGCTTCATAAGGAGGAAGAATCTGTAAATCCAAACCATTAGTATCATGGTCGTTTAAATAAGCATTTACTTTTTTAAGAATTTCTGCATCATGAGCTCTATTTTCATTTAACCAGAAAATAGTTGGCCAAGAAGTAGCTTTTGCTCTGTTTACAGCCAATTTTACCCAATCCTTAATTGGCTCATCTTTTGTTTGACACATTCTCCAAATATCACCCTCTTCCACAGTATGTTCTAATAAAACACTACCCTCAGCATCAGTAACTTTTACAATACCAGCTGTTTTTATTTCAAAAGTTTTATCGTGCGAACCGTACTCTTCAGCTTTTTGAGCCATTAAACCAACATTAGGGACAGTACCCATAGTAGTAGGATCAAAAGCACCATTTAATTTACAGAAATCAATAGTTGCACTATATATACTTGCATACGAACTATCAGGGATAATTGCTTTTGTATCTTCAGTTTTGTTGTTCTTATTCCACATTTGCCCTGAAGTACGAATCATAGCAGGCATAGATGCATCAATAATAACATCAGAAGGAACATGTAAGTTCGTAATTCCCTTATCAGAATCCACCATTGCAATATTGGCATTGTTTTCAAATACCAAAGCAATATCACTTTCTATTTCAGCTCTTTTATCTGATGATGTATTTTGTAATTTAGAAATTAAATCACCAAATCCGTTTTTAAAATCAACACCTAACTCATTAAAAGTTGTTTTATGTTTTACAATTAAATCCGCAAAGAAAACATTTACAGCATGCGAGAAAATAATAGGATCAGAAACCTTCATCATAGTCGCTTTCATATGCAAGGAAAGTAAAATACCACTATCTTTTGCATCTTTCATTTCAGTTTGCAAGAAAGTCAACAAAGCCTTTTTACTCATTACTGAAGAGTCAATAATTTCTTTAGCTAAAAGTGGCGTACTTTCTTTTAAAGTAGTAATAGTTCCATCAGTTGCATGATGAGAAATTTTAACATCAGTTGCATTATTTAAACAAACAGATTTTTCAGTATGATGAAAATCGCCTTCACACATAGTTGCAACATGAGTTTTAGAATCTTTACTCCACTCACCCATAGAATGCGGATTTACTTTCGCATAATTCTTTACAGCTTTTGGTGCTCTCCTATCCGAATTTCCTTCACGCAAAACAGGGTTTACTGCAGAGCCTTTTACTTTGTTATACTTTAATTGAATTGTTTTTTCCTCATCAGTTTTTGCCTCTGCTGAGTAAGAAGGAATATTAAATCCTTTTGCTTGCAACTCCTTAATTGTTGCTACTAATTGAGGCACAGATGCCGAAATATTTGGCAACTTTATAATGTTTGCTTCTGGTTTTTTTACCAACTCACCAAGTTCTGCTAATGCATCATTTACTCTTTGGTTTTCCTCTAAATACTCAGGAAAAAGAGCCAATACTCTAGCTGCTAAAGAGATATCTTTAGTTTCCACCTCAACTCCAGCCTTAGCAGTAAAAGCATTTACAATTGGTAATAATGAATGAGTTGCCAACATTGGTGCCTCATCCGTTTTTGTATAAATTATTTTTGATTTACTATCACTCATCTTTTATCTCATTCTTTTTATTTTTCTAACAACTAAAAACTAGCAACCAACAACTATCTTGTATCTATTAGTACCCAAATACATCTTCTAAAGTTAAATGTACTATTTCACCATAATTTTTAAGCACTTCTAAATCTAAATCTTCTTTTGAACCTAAAACCATTACTACTCTAGTTCCACCAGAAATATGTGAGTTATGGAAACTTGTTAAAGTATTAATGTCAAAAGTAGGCAATGCATCATAAACATCTTTTCTTACATCATGCTTAACCCCTAGTTTTTCAGCTTTTAAATATTCTGATAACACTCTAGATTTAGTTAATCTTTCAGTTCTTATTTTTTGCTCTATAGCTTCTTTTGCATTAGCCATATTAGTTTCAGCTTCTGGCATAGTTTCCAAAAGCTCATTCATACCAATCAGAGCCTCACCTAATTTATCAGATTGCGTACCAATATAACTCATTAAATAATGAGAATCATCTTTATCATTGGGTATGGTATAAGTACTGTAAACTGAATAAGCCAAAGCTTTAGATTCTCTCATTTCTTGGAATACAATAGAACTCATTCCTCCACCAAAGTACTCATTATGAAATCTTATTTGAGGGTACTCATTCATGTTTAACTTAGCGCCTTTTGCAAGCATCATTACCTCAGCTTGTTTCATGTCATAATCAACTACATAAACCATTGGCTTATTCATTGGCTGTTCAATAAATTCATTTTTAGAAGGAATCATTTTTAACCCTGATTTATTTGCATGCAATTTTTCTAAATCAGAAGCTACTTTATTTATTGGCTCTGGTCCGTAATACATAATCTTATGCTCATAAGAAGTTAAGTTATGAATCAAATCAACTAATTCAGCTGAAGTAACATTATTTAAATCTCCTTCTGATAAAATATTTCTGAAAGAAGAATTATCACCATACTTAGCATAACTTCCCATTGCTCTCCAAAGGATGATTTGCTTGTTTAGCTTTGCATCATTTCTTCCTTTAAGCTCACTTAATTTTAAGTTTTCAAGTGCCTCATCATCAGCAACTGCACCAGCTAAAATTTGCTCAAACAAAGCAACAGATTCATCAAAATTATTTGCTAGTCCGCTTAAAGTTATGGTAGTTTTTTCAGAACCACAATTTACTGATAAATCACAACCTAACTTATAAAACTCTTCTTCCTTTTGAGAAGGAGACATAGCATCTGTACCTAAATACTTTAAGTAATCAACCGCTAATTTTAGCTTTACATCATGGTCTTTACCCATCTCTAAAATGTAGTTCAACTTAAATCTTTCATTCTCAGTGTTTTCTTTGTAAAAAAGTTCAACATCTCCAACATTTGATTTTTGAATATCATTTTCAAAATCTAAAAATACTGGCTCAATATCTTTTACTTCTTCAGCTAATAAGTTAGCTAAAAATTCTGACTGATCTTCTCTATTTACACTTACAGGAGTAATTGCAGGTTTAGTTACTTTTATTACAGATTTATCTTCACCAGCTCTTTTGTAAACAACTACATAATTATCAGCATATTTAGCATTTGCAAAATCAATAATATCTTGTTTAGTTACTTTCTCAAGTTCAGCCATTTCATTTTGATGATCTTCCCAAGAAATTCCTAAAGTAAAAGCATCAACGAATTCATTTGCTCTACCACTATTACTTTCTAATTTCTTAATCTGATTTAGTTTCAAATCAGAAATAATTGCACCCACTAACCAATCAGGAAAATTACCCGCTTTAACATCCTCAATTTGTGCTAATAATAAATCTTTTACTTCTTCTAAAGTCTGTCCTTGTTTTGGGCTACCATAAAATCCGTGCATGGAATAATCCTCCAACACATAAGGAAAACATCCTCCACCAATTAATTCTTGTGCTTGGTTTAAGTTTAAATCAATAAGTCCTGCTGCAGAATTAGAAAGCACCATATCAACCATAGTTAACATTTTTGCATCTTCAGTATTTGCACCATTAAAACGAAAACCAATATATAACCTTTCTGCTTCTGGTCCATACACCTCAGTGTAAACTGACTCAGCAATAGGAGATTCTTGAATCACATCAAAAGTTGGATCATCTTTTCTTTCAAAAGTTCCCCAATACTTATTAATCAACTCAATTGTTTCATCATAATCAAAATCACCTGAAAGACAGATCGCCATATTATTTGGCACATAGTATTTGTTAAAATATTTTCTAATTTCAGTTAAAGAAGGGTTTTTTAAATGTTCAACTGTACCGATTGTTGTTTGCTGTCCGTATTGGTGTGTTGGAAACAAACCATCAAGTAAAGCTTCAAACATCTTTCTTCCATCATTATCTAAACTTATATTTTTCTCTTCATATACTGCCTCTAACTCTGTATGGAATAATCTAAACACAGGATAACGGAAACGCTCTGCTTCTAATTTTAACCATTTTTCAATTTGGTTTGATGGAATATCATTAATATAAACTGTTTTTTCGTTTGATGTATATGCATTTGTTCCTTTTGCACCTAAGCCACTTACCATTTTATCATACTCATTAGCAATAGCAAATTTTGCTGCCTCACCAGAAATTGAATCAATTTGAGCCCAGATTCTATCTCTATTTTCTGTATCACTCATTTCATAAGAGCGATATTCTTCATAAAGAGCTTCAATTTTATCTAACATTGGAGCTTCTTTTTCAAAATCAAGAGAACCATAAACATCAGTTCCTTTAAATAACATATGCTCTAAATAATGAGCTAAACCTGTTGCATCAGCAGGATCATTTTTACTACCTGCACGAACTGCAATGTTAGTCTGTACTCTAGGTGCATCATTATATGAAGTTAAGTAAACTTTAAGTCCATTATCCAAAGTATAAACTCTGGCTTTTAACGGATCATTTGCTGCCGTTTCATAATTATTTTCTATTTTTTTCATTTGTTTGGTTGCGTTAAGCGCGAAATAAGCAATAGCTCCTATTATTAGCGCAAAGGTTAAGATTTGTTTTGGTTTCATATTAATTTGATTTTGGTTAGTAATCTGGGTCAAGCCCTAGTTTTATTCTTAATGTTTCAAGATGAGGATTTTCTTCCAACATCTTTTTAAATTTATCTTTATTCGTATAAGGAATATTATTATTTTCTCCTTCAATAATTTTTGTTGTTATCTCTAACTTATCATTCTCCAATTTATTTCTCAAAAACTCAAGAATCATGTATTTTTCTTCAGCAATCATTTCCTGCTGAGCCGTATTACTTAAAGGAAGTTCTACTAAATAATTAGCCAATAATTTAACAGGATGGACTCCTAATGTAATTCCAAGATTAGATTTTCCTTGTTCTTTTACAAAAACTATTAATTCCTTCCAGAATTTTAACAATTGTGTTTCAGTAAAATCATTAGATCTTAAAGAAGAAATATCTACTTCTTTTTCTTCAGTTTTTTCCTTTTCAGATTTAAATGAACTATTAATTGAAATCATTGATGATTTCTTACTTCTACCTAAAACAATTCTGCTTTTAGGTTTGTTTTTTAATTCCTCAGTAATTTCAACTTTACTTTCTTTCTGTTGTATTACTGTTTTTGGAGTTTCTTGCTGATTTTGATTGATTTTTTCAACAAAAACCTCCTTTTCCGCATCATTTAAAGTAACTATGAAATGTTTAGATTTTTTTTTTGAGCCGATAAAAAATTGATTGATGATATTCTCATTAGTATCAGTTCGACTAACAACCTTTGATTATTTGAAGTTTTATACTGAACATCACATTCATTACAAAGCTCTAATGCCTCTATTAAAAAAGGAAGCTCACATTTTTTAGACTGATCCAAGTATCTCGCTTGCAAAACCTCCCCTTTTTCCAAAAGCTTAATTGTACTAGCATCTTTCGACACCAATAAATCTCTTAGATGTTCAGCCAAACCATTTATAAAATGATGTCCATCAAAACCATTATCTAAAATCTCATTAAAGATATTTAATAATTCTTTAATATCATTAGTTAAAAGGTAATCTGTCACCTTAAAATAGTAATCATAATCTAAAATATTAAGATGCTCTATTACTCCTTTATAAGTTAAAGTTTTATCTGAAAAAGAAATTAACCTGTCAAACAATGACAGAGAGTCCCTCATTGCACCATCAGACTTTTGCGCAATTAAGTGCAATGCCTCACTCTCAGCTGTTACACCTTCACTTTTTGCAACAAAATCCAAGTGCCCAGCAATATCATTTACTCCTACTCTCTTAAAATCAAAAATTTGACATCTTGACAAAATAGTAGGAATAATTTTATGTTTTTCAGTAGTTGCTAAAATGAATTTAGCATGCTTTGGAGGTTCTTCTAAAGTCTTTAAAAAAGCATTAAAAGCTTGAGCTGATAGCATATGAACCTCATCAATAATATAGATATTGTATTCTCCAACTTGAGGAGCAAACCTTACCTGATCAACTAGCTTTCTAATATCATCAACTGAATTATTAGAAGCAGCATCTAACTCGTGAACATTGAATGACGCATTTTCATTAAAGGATTTACAAGAAACACACTCATTACAAGCATCAACATTATCAGTAATATTTTCGCAATTTATAGTTTTTGCTAAAATACGAGCACAAGAAGTTTTACCAACCCCCCTAGGTCCACAAAATAAAAATGACTGAGCTAATTGATTTGATTTAATTGCATTTTTTAAAGTAGAAGTAATTGAAGATTGCCCAACAACAGTATCAAAAGTTGTAGGCCTATACTTCCTAGCAGAAACAATAAAATCACTCATTAAAATTCAATTAAAAATACGAAAGACAAAACTAATATTTATTGTAAAATATCAAACAAATTAATCATTAAATTAAAATGTGTTAGTAATTATGTGAATTTGAATGTTTTTACTACATTTGCCGCCCGTAAAAATTAATTAATTTATTAACAAAAATAAGAAGAAGATGAACACTTACGAAACTGTTTTCATAATGAATCCCGTTTTATCTGATGATCAGGTAAAGGAAACAGTAAAGAAATTTGTTGACCATATTAAGGCAAACAAAGGAACTATTACTCAAGAGGAAAACTGGGGGTTGAAGAAATTAAAGTACACAATCCAAAAGAAAAAAACAGGTTTTTATTACCTGATTGAATTTCAAGCAGACGGAAAAATTATTAATGATTTAGAAGTTGAATTCAAAAGAGATGAGCGCGTAATTAGATGGCAAACTGTCAAATTAGAAAAATTCGCTTTAGAATATGCTGAAAGAAGAAAAAAGAAAATGAGTACTAACACTAAAGCAAACTAATCATGGCAAAAACAGATATCAAATATTTATCTCCTGTAGATGTTGAGTTAAAGAATCAAAATAAATATTGCCGTTTTAAGAAAATGGGAATCAATTACATTGATTACAAAGACCCTGAATTTTTAATGCGTTTCTTAAACGAACAAGGAAAGATTTTACCAAGAAGAATTACTGGTAACTCGTTAAAGTTCCAAAGAAGATTAGCTGTATCAGTAAAAAGAGCAAGACAAATTGCACTTTTACCATATGTAGCTGATAATTTAAAATAATCATAAAATATAAGAATCATGAATATTATATTAAAACAAGATGTTGAGAAATTAGGTTTCAAAAATGAAATCGTCTCAGTAAAGAATGGTTACGGAAGAAACTACCTTATCCCAAAAGGATACGGAATTTTAGCTACTGAAACTGCTGTAAAAGTTTTGACTGAAAACTTAAAGCAACAAACTAAAAAAGAAGAAACTGAAATTGCTGAAGCAAACAAAATTGCTGAAGCATTACCAAAACTAGAAATTGTACTTAAAGGGAAAGTTGCTGAAGGTGGAACTAAATTATTTGGTTCAATCAAAACAGAACAATTTACTGAAATTGTTGCAGGATTAGGACATAATGTAAATGCTAAATTTGTAAAACTACCTAAGGTAAAAGATTTAGGTACTTATGATGCTGAAGTAAGATTACACAGAACCGTAAGTGTAAGTGTGCCTTTTAAAGTTATAGCTGAATAATAAAACAGTTACTAGAATTAATAGAAAAAGCCGAGCAAATGCTCGGCTTTTTTATTACCTCTATATTTAGTGTTGTATATCACCAACTATTTATTGCAATTTATTAAATTTGCAATCCAATTTATTTAAAAAAATCTACCTATGGCATTTGATATTGAAATGATAAAAAAGGTGTACAAAAAGTACCCTGAAGCAGTTGAAGCAGCAAGAAAAGCAACTGGAAAACCATTAACTCTGTCTGAAAAAATACTTTACACACATCTTTGGGACGGTAATGCTGACACAGTATTTACAAGAGGAGAAGACTATGTAGACTTTGCACCAGATAGAGTAGCAATGCAAGATGCAACTGCACAGATGGCACTATTGCAATTTATGCAAGCAGGAAAGGATAAAGTTGCCGTACCTTCTACCGCTCATGCCGATCATTTAATATTGGCTAAATTAGGAGCAGATAAAGATTTACAGGAAAGCCTAAATACTAATAATGAAGTATTCAATTTTTTAAGTTCGGTATGTAATAAATACGGAATTGGTTTCTGGAAACCAGGAGCAGGAATTATCCATCAAGTAGTATTAGAAAACTATGCTTTTCCTGGAGGAATGATGATAGGTACCGATTCGCACACAGTAAATGCTGGAGGTCTTGGAATGGTAGCTATTGGTGTTGGTGGAGCGGATGCCGTTGATGTAATGGCAGGAATGCCTTGGGAACTAAAATTTCCTATATTAATTGGAATTAAACTAATTGGAAAACTAAGCGGTTGGGCATCAGCTAAGGATGTAATTTTAAAAGTTGCAGGAATACTTACTGTAAAGGGGGGTACTGGAGCAATTGTTGAATATTTTGGTGAAGGAGCAAAATCTCTATCAGCAACAGGAAAAGGAACAATTTGTAATATGGGAGCTGAAATTGGAGCTACTACTTCAACTTTTGGGTATGATGATAGTATTGAAAGATATTTAAGAGCAACTGATAGGGATGATGTGGCAGATGCTGCAAACGAAATTAAAGAACACTTAACAGGAGACATAGAAGTTTATGAAAATCCTGAACATTATTTTGACCAAGTTATTGAAATTAATTTATCAGAATTAACTCCACACTTAAACGGACCATTCACTCCAGATTTAGCCACTCCAGTTGCTGACATGAAAGAAAAAGCAGTAAAAAATGATTGGCCTTTAGATGTAGAGTGGGCGTTGATCGGGTCGTGTACCAACTCATCTTATGAGGATTTAACTAGGGCCGCTTCAATTGTAGAAGATGCAGTAAGCAAGGGACTTAAACCCAAAGCAACATTAGGAATTAATCCTGGTTCGGAGCAAGTACGTTTTACTGCCGAAAGAGATGGATTGATGGATTCGTTTATGAAATTTGAAACGACTAAAATATTTACTAATGCTTGCGGACCATGTATCGGGCAATGGGATAGAGAAGGAGCTAATAAACAAGAGAAAAATACAATTGTTCATTCCTTTAACAGAAACTTTGCTAAGCGAGCGGATGGGAACCCAAATACACATGCATTTGTTGGTTCACCAGAAATGGTAGCCGCAATTGCAATTTCAGGAAGATTGGATTTCAATCCAATAACTGACACACTAACTAATCAAAATGGTGAAAAGGTAAGATTATCTGAACCTCATGGAACGGAATTACCTTCTCAAGGATTTGCAGTGGAGGATAATGGATATCAAGCTCCAGCTGAAGATGGAAGTAGTATTAAAGTAGTTGTTGCTCCTGACTCGAACAGATTGCAATTATTAACTCCTTTTACTCCTTGGGATGGTGCAAATATTATTGGAGCGAAACTCTTGATAAAAGCAGCAGGAAAATGTACTACTGACCACATCTCAATGGCAGGACCATGGTTAAGATATAGAGGGCATTTAGATAATATTTCTAATAACTGTTTGATAGGTGCTGTAAATGCTTTTGGAGGAAATACCAATGAAGTAGTAAGTCAGTTAGACGGAACAACTGATGAAGTACCAAATGTTGCAAGAGGATACAAAGCAGCAGGAGTTACTACTATTGTTGTTGGAGATCATAATTATGGTGAAGGATCATCAAGAGAACATGCCGCAATGGAGCCAAGGCACCTTGGTGTAATGGCAGTAATTGTAAAATCATTTGCAAGAATACACGAAACGAACCTTAAGAAACAAGGGATGTTAGGACTTACATTTGCTAATGAAGCTGACTATGATTTGATAAAAGTAGATGATACTTTTAACTTTACTGATTTAGCAGCATTTACTGAAGGAAAACAATTGACTTTGGAAACAGTTCATGCTGACGGAACAACTAACACAATTATGCTGAACCATACTTACAATGAAGCTCAAATTGATTGGTTTAAAGCTGGCTCTGCACTTAACTTAATAAGAAAGCAAAACGCTTAAACAATACCTTTTAATACAAATAAAAAGCCTTATCAATTGATAAGGCTTTTTTTAATTTAAACTCTTTCTAATGCTTTATTGTAATCATCAATAGCAACAAAATAATCAGGATCTTCTAACACATTCACATCACAGATTTTTTCTGCACGCTTAATCAACTTTACACAGTCAGCTGAAAGGTGTCGTAAATGAATAGTCTTCCCGTTTTTTTGGTAACGCTCAGCCAATTTATTTAAAGCCTCAATAGCTGATTGATCTACTACTCTACTTTCTGCAAAATCAACTACAACCTCTTTAGGGTCATTTTTCACATCAAACTTTGAGTTGAACAATTCAATAGAACCAAAAAACAAAGGCCCAAACATTTCATAATGTTTTATACCATGATCATCTGTATGCTTTCTTGCTCTAATCATTAAAGAGTTTTCCCAAGCAAAAACCAATGCAGAAACAATAACACCAGATATAACAGCAATAGCTAAATCAAAAATAACTGTTAGTGCTGTAACCAAAATAATTACAAAAATATCTGATAAAGGAACCTTATTCATAATCTTGAAAGTACTCCAAGCGAAAGTTCCAATAACAACCATAAACATAACACCAACTAATGCAGCAATAGGAATCATCTCAATATAAGTAGATGCAAATAAAACAAAAGCCAATAAAGCTAATGCAGCCGTAATTCCTGAGAGCCTTCCTCTACCTCCTGATTTGATATTAATAATCGACTGACCAATCATAGCACAACCTCCCATACCTCCAAAGAATCCATTCAAAATATTAGCCCCACCTTGAGCAATACATTCTTTGTTTCCATTTCCATGAGTCTCTGTTAATTCATCAATTAAATTTAAAGTCATTAAGGATTCAATCAAACCAATTGCAGCCAAGATTAAGGCATAAGGAGTAATAAAACCTAAAGTCTCTAAATTCAATGCTATCATTGGAATATTAAAAGTTGGCAATCCAGCTTTTATTCCTTCTCCTCCTCCTGCTACAATAAACGATTTTACGGTTTGCGTATCAATATCTCCAAAGATAACTAGAATTGAAACTACAATAATTGCAGCCAATGCATCAGGAATTTTTTTAGTGATTTTTGGCAAGACGAACATAATTCCCATAGTTAAAGCTACTAAACCTAACATGGTTAACATAGCCCCACTTTCAATCCACTCCCCTCCTATTTGAAACATTCCAAGTTGAGAAGTAAAGATTACAATAGCCAAACCATTTACAAAGCCCATCATTACTGAATGCGGAATCATTCTAACAAATTTACCCATCCTTAAAACTCCAGCTAGTGCTTGAAAAATTCCTGTAAGGATTAAAGTGGCAAAAAGGAATTGCAGGCCCATCATTGCACTATCAGGACCCATAGCATTTCCTTCTCTTATTAAATGTACCATTACAACTGCTAAAGCACCAGTTGCACCAGAAATCATACCTGGTCTACCACCAAAAACAGCTGTAACTAAGCCCATCATAAATGCACCATACAAGCCAATAATAGGTGATATTCCTGCTACAAAAGCAAAGGCTACTGCTTCTGGAACTAAGGCTAAGGCTACTGTCAAACCTGATAAAATATCATCTTTTATACTCCCATTACTTGGTGTAATAAACCTAAATGCTGATTTCATATAATTATTTTTTTAAGTGCGCAAAAGTAATATATTATGAATGATAGATATCATATTTTTGAGCTATCTATTTTCGTATATTTGCATTATGAAAAAAGAAACAATTAAAAAATATTCTGGGTACTATATTGGAGTTGGCTTATGTTTAGGTGTAGCATTTGGTGCTTCTTTCGATAATATTGGCTTAGGGATTTGTCTTGGTTTAGTTTTTGGTGTAGCCATGCAAAAAAGAAATTCTAATACTCAGGAATCTCCTCCAGAAAAGTAATCTTGTTATTTTCATAATCCATATCGCAACAGAAATGTTGCAACCCATTAGTAACAACTAAATATTTCACCCTTAATTTATAATTATATTTCGCTATTTGATTAAAAGCATCTTGTGTAATTTCTACATTTGGAGCTTTACATTCTACTATCACATTCGGTTTTCCGTCAGCAGTATACAATACAATATCTGCCCTAGTTTTTAAAGAGTTATATTTTACCATTTTCTCTACTCCCATCAACCCAAAAGGATAGTTCTTGTCTTTATTTAAATAGTGAAGAAAGGTTTGGCGCACCCACTCCTCAGGAGTCAGTTTAAAATATTTTTTTCTTACTTCATCAAAAACTTGTGTAGTCTCCTCAACTAATTTAATTTTGAGGGCTGCATTTGGCAAATTTAATTTTGGAAGTTCCATAAAGCAAAATAAGTGAATTATAAAGAAATCATATCATCAATAAGTAATAAAGATTTAAATCCTGTTTATTTTTTAATGGGTGATGAACCTTATTATATTGACAAACTTTCTGATGAGTTTTCTAAAAACTTACTCACTGCTGAAGAACAAGAATTCAATCAAGTTACACTTTACGGAAAGGATATTACTACTGAGCAAATAATTTCAGAGGCCAAACAATTTCCTTTTGGATCAGAAAAAAGAGTTGTAATTGTTAAAGAAGGGCAACACCTCAAAAATATTGAATTATTAGATTCTTATTTGGACAATCCTCAAACAAGCACAGTAGTGGTTATTTCGTATAAAGGAAAATCAGTTGATAAACGAAAAAAGTTTGGGAAGAACTTAGCTAAAAAGTGCATAGTATTTGAGAGTAAAAAACTTTATGACAATAAAATCCCTGCTTGGATATTAGCTTATGTAAAAGAAAAAGGTTTTTCCATTGATAATAGTGCCACTGCAGTGTTAGCAGAATATCTTGGAGCTGATTTATCCAAAATAACTAACGAGCTAGATAAGTTAATGTTAGTTGTAAAAAAGGAAGAACAGATCACAACAAAACTAATTGAGTACCATATTGGAATTAGTAAAGATTATAATGTATTTGAACTCCAAAATGCACTTGGACAAAAAAATGTAGTAAAAGCAAATAGGATAATTAATCATTTTGCCGAGAACACTAAAAATCACCATATAGTTCCAGTAATGAGTGCTTTGTTTTCTTATTTTCAAAAGATAATGGTTTATCATTTTTTAGAAGATAAAAGTCCAAAATCAGCAGCCAGTGCTTTAAAAGTAAACCCTTTTTTTGTAAGCCAATACCAAACTGCTGCTAGAAACTACAACAAACGTCAGCTCTTTTATATTTTTGAACACCTAAAGGAATACGACCTTAAAAGCAAAGGAGTAAACAACAAATCAACCGACCAAAGTGGGCTTTTAAAAGAGCTTATCTTCAAAATTCTTCATGCATAATATCACTCCCTTAATTTAGTTATATTTGCGACCTAAATTTTACAAAATGCGTAAACTCCTATTGTTATTATCTGCTTTACTTTTTTCAGCAACTATATTTGCACAAACTGGAAATATCAGAGGTTTTGTCTATGAAAAAGAAAGTGGAGAGCCTGTAATGTTCTGTAATGTTTTTCTAAAAGGAACTACAATTGGAGCTCCAACTGATATTAATGGAATGTATAATATTTCAAAAGTAAATGCTGGTGAATACACTCTGGTTGCTACTTATATTGGATATGATACTACTGAAGTAAATATCACACTTAAATCCGGACAAATTTTATCAAAGAATTTAGAAATTGGAGAATCAAGCATTAAACTAAATGAAGTAAAAATATCTGCTGAAAGAGCAGAAATGAAAACAGAAGTTAAAGCTGCTTCAATAAAAATTACTAAGCAAGACATGGAGATGATTCCAACTATTGGAGGAGAGCCAGATTTAGCACAATATATGCAAGTAATCCCAGGAGTTGTTTTTACTGGAGATCAGGGAGGTCAGCTTTATATTAGAGGAGGTTCTCCAATTCAAAATAAAGTTTTAATGGACGGAATGATTATTTATAGTCCCTTCCACTCTATAGGTTTATTTTCTGTTTTTGATACTGATATAATTAAAAACACTGATGTTTACACTGGAGGTTTTAGTGCAGAATATGGTGGGAGAGTTTCTTCAATTATGGATATCAAAACTATTGATGGAAACAAGAAAAATATTGGAGGAAAACTTTCTGCAAACACCTTTGGGTCTAAACTTTTTGTTGAAGGTCCACTAGGTAGTAAAGGGAATACTTCTTTTATTTTCTCTGGGAAAACTTCTTATCTTGATAAAAGTTCTGAGCTTTTTTACAAATACCCAACACTTTATTTTGATGAAAAAGGACTACCTTATTCTTATACTGATTTATACGGAAAAGTTTCTACAAAAGGAAAAAACGGATCAAAACTTAATGTGTTTGGATTTAATTTTGCGGACAAAGTAAACTATGAAGGAATTTCTGAACTAAATTGGAACTCAAAAGGAATCGGTTCTGAATTCATTTTAATTCCTGGAGGCTCGCCAGTTCTTATTGAAGGTAATTTTGCATGGTCATCATACAATACTATACTAAAAGAGTTTGAGAGTAACGGAACAATTAGAGAAAGGTCAAGTGAAATAAACGGATACAATATGGGTATGAATTTCACCTACTTTCAACCTAAAGGAAAAGTGAAATATGGTTTTGATGTGCATGGTTTTCAAACAGATTACACGACATACAATTCAGTAAATTCAAAAGTAGGAATTCCAGTAAATACTAGTGATTTTTCAGCATACCTTAACTACCAATTCAACTCAACAAGATGGATAGTTGAGCCAGGGTTTAGATTGCAATATTACGGAAACATTGGAGCGTCTCCAGAGCCTAGATTAGGAATGAAATATATTGCATCTGACAGAATGAGATTTAAGCTTTCAGCTGGACAGTACTCTCAGAATTTGCAAAGCACAATTTCAGATAGAGATGTTGTGAATTTATTCACAGGAATAATTTCAACTGATGTTGATTTAGATGGAGATTACGATCAGAAATTACAAAAAGCTCAACATTTAATCACTGGAATTGAATATGATATTAGCAATAAGATTGACTTTCAATTAGAAGGATATGTTAAAGATTTTTATCAGTTAATAAATATCAATAGAAATATGACTTCTGATGATGATCCTCAGTTTATTGTTGAAAGCGGGATTGCTAAAGGAGTTGATGCTCTTGTAAAATATAAAGGGAAAAAACTTTACATCTGGGCAGTTTATTCTTTAGGATTGATAACACGAAATGATGGGGAAAGAGAATACAACCCTCACTTTGACAGAAGACATAATATGAATTTTGTAACCTCTTATAAATTTGGAAAAAATGAAAGCTGGAAAGCAGATATTAGATGGAATTTAGGTTCAGGGTTTCCAGTCACACAAACTCAAGGATTTTACGAAAACTTAACTTTTTCTGATGGTATAAATACAGACTATACTACTGCAAATGGCGATTTAGGAATTGAATATGCAGAGCTAAATGAAGGTCGCTTACCTTACTACCATAGATTGGATGCTTCAGTTTCAAAAAACATAAAAATAAACAAAAAAGTAAACATTGATATGACAGCATCAGTTACCAATGCTTATAACAGAGAAAACATTTTCTATTTTAACAGAATTAAATATGAAAGAGTTAATCAGCTTCCAATAATGCCAAGCTTTGGAGCAAGCATCACATTCTAAGACACTTACATTCGTTTAAAAACTTTTAATAAAACTTTTTTTAAGTTAAGAATAATCGCTCACAAATAGTATTTTTGCACAAACCAAAACTATTGTAAACTGTGGGTAAATTTCCAACAAAATATATTTTCGTTACAGGTGGTGTTACATCTTCATTAGGAAAAGGGATAATTTCAGCATCCTTAGGTAAACTACTAACTTCAAGAGGATATTCTGTAACCATACAAAAATTAGATCCTTATATCAATGTAGATCCTGGAACCATGAACCCTTATGAACATGGCGAATGTTATGTTACTGATGATGGGTCAGAAACGGATTTGGATTTAGGCCATTATGAAAGATTTTTGAACCATAGCACTTCACAAGCAAACAATATAACTACAGGTAGGATTTACCAAACAGTTATACAAAAAGAACGAAAAGGTGATTATCTTGGAAAAACAGTGCAAATTATCCCTCATATAACTGATGAAATAAAAAGAAGAATTCAATTATTAGGGGAAACAGGACAATTTGATTTTGTAATAACTGAGATAGGGGGAACAGTTGGTGATATTGAAGCATTGCCATATATTGAGGCAGTTCGTCAACTTAAATGGGAGCTAGAAAATAGTGCGCTTTTTATTCATTTAACATTGGTACCTTATTTAGCAGCTGCTGGAGAGTTAAAAACAAAACCAACTCAACATTCAGTAAAAACATTATTAGAAGCAGGTATTCAGCCAGACATTTTAGTTTGCAGAACTGAACATCACCTTGGCTCTGATATAAAAAGAAAAGTAGCAAGATTCTGTAATGTAGAAAGAGAAGCTGTAATTGAATCAATGGATGCTTCTACTATTTATGAAGTTCCTCTTTTAATGCAAAAAGAAGGACTTGATAAAATTGTTTTAAAGAAATTAGGACTTGAAGACAATACAGAAGTAAAACTTGAAAAATGGAATAAATTTTTAACAAATCTTCAAAACCCTAAACAAGAGATTACAATTGGTTTGGTAGGTAAATATGTTGAATTGCAAGATGCTTACAAATCAATATCTGAAGCAATTATACATGCAGGAGCTAAAAACAGTTGCAAAGTAAAAGTAAATTGGATACATGCTGAAGAAATCAATAACACTAATGCTGCTGAAAAATTAGCAGGACTAAAAGGAGTTCTAGTTGCTCCTGGTTTTGGAGATAGAGGTATGGAAGGGAAAATCGAAACAATTAAATACTTAAGAGAAAACAACATTCCATTTTTTGGGATTTGTCTTGGAATGCAATCGGCAGTGATTGAATATTCTAGAAATGTACTTGGATTAAAAGATGCGAATTCAACTGAGATGAATCCTGATACAAGTGCTCCAGTCATTAACTTAATGGCTGAACAAATGGAAATAATTGAAAAAGGTGGGACTATGAGATTAGGTGCTTATGACTGCCAACTTACTGAAGGTTCAAATGCTTATAAATCCTATAATAAAAATGATATTTCTGAACGCCATAGGCATAGATTCGAATTTAACAACAACTACAAAGCTGACTTAGAAAAAGCAGGTTTAATTGCAACTGGAATAAATCCAAAAACAAATCTTGTTGAAATAGTAGAAATACCAACTCACCCATGGTTTGTTGGCGTTCAATTTCATCCAGAATATAAAAGTACAGTAGCAAATCCTCACCCACTATTCTGTGGATTTATTGAGTCATGCATCAACAACAAATAATTTAGTTTAACAATGAAACAATACGATAAAAATTCACTAATTGGTTTTGTGTTAATGGCTATCATCTTGATAGTATTTAATACTTTCTTTTTTCCTGAAGTTCCACAAGAACAAGCGCCAACTACAACACCAACTGAGGCTGTAATTAGTGAAACTCAAATAGCTGAAACAGTTATTGATGCAACAATCATCCCAACACTTAATGATTCTATTGTAAGTGAAGAGCTAAAAGCAACTTACGGAATTTTTGCTGCAGCCGCAATAGGAGAAGATGAGTTTCAGATAATTGAAAATGATAAATTAAAAATTACAGTTGCAAATAAAGGGGGTAGAATTACATCCGTAATTTTAAAAGAATACCAAACTTTTGATTCTCTAGCACTTGATTTGTTTGATGCAGATAGCTCTCGTTTCAACCTGCAATTTACAACTGGGCACAACATAAATACTGCCGACTTGTATTTTGTTTCCGAACAAAGGAACAATACTTTAAGCATGAAACTAAAGGCGGATGATAGCCATTATGTAGAGTACTTATACACGCTAACTGACGATTACCTTATTGATTTTGATGTCAATTTTGTTGGAATGCAGGATATCATACCATCAGGAGTGAATTACATGAACTTGGAATGGCAAATGAAAACGCCACAAACTGAAAAGAGCAAGACAAATCAAGACATGTACACAGGACTGCAATATCAATACAGCTCAGATAATGAGGTTGATTACTTAAGTTTCACCTCAACTGATGATGATAAAATAAATGCACGTTTAAATTGGGTAGCATTCAAGCAACAGTTCTTTAGTGCAATATTTATAGCAAAAGATGGATTTGAAAAACCAACTTACTTAACTTCTACTAAAAGTGAAGGATCAAAATTTATAAAAGATTTAGCAGCTAAATTTGAATTACCGTACAGTCATAAACGAGATGAACAATTAAGTTTCCAGTTTTATTTTGGACCAAACCATTATAAAACATTAGAATCCTATAATTCAGGGTTTGAAGAATTAGTCCCTTTGGGTTGGGGAATATTTGGCTGGGTAAACCAATATATCATTATCAATCTCTTTGATTTCTTAAGTAAGTACTTTTCTTCTTATGGAATCATAATTCTATTACTTACACTAATTATCAAGTTAGGACTTTCTCCTTTTACTTACAAAGCATTTTTATCACAAGCAAAAATGAAAGTATTAAAACCTGAAATTGATAAAATAACTGAGAAAAATAAAGGGAAAGATCAAATGAAAACTCAGCAAGAGACCATGGCTCTTTACCGAAAAGCAGGTGTAAACCCAATGGGAGGATGCTTGCCAATGCTCTTTCAATTTCCGATACTTATTGCCATGTTCCGTTTTTTCCCTGCCTCTATTGAGTTAAGGCAAGAAAGTTTCCTTTGGGCTGATGATTTATCTTCTTATGATTCCATCATGTCTCTCCCTTGGGATATTCCTTTCTATGGTGATCATGTAAGTTTATTTACACTTTTGATGACGGTCTCTACTCTGCTTTACACTCGTATGAACTCATCAATGGCAACTGGGCAAATGGCACAAATGAAATGGATGATGTACCTTATGCCAATCATGTTCCTTGGGTTCTTTAATAATTATGCTGCAGGACTTTCGTACTACTACTTTTTAGCAAATATGTTCACTTTCACCCAACAATATTTCATGAAACGCTTTATTGATGAAGATGCAATATTGGCACAATTGGAAGCAAATAAAAAGAAACCTGCTAAACCAAAATCTAAGTTCCAAAAGAAGTTAGAAGACATGCAGAAAAAACAAGAACAACAATTGAAAAAAAGAAAGTAGTATTATTTCTTAAAAATGTGATTTTTAATTATTTTTATTTTTTTAGTATTTTCTGTGTAAAATTATTATTCACTAATTAATATGAAAGTTACAGTCAAAAAAAATGAAAGAGTTGCAAATATGATATTTGCAGATATCTACCCACTTTACTTGAATAGATTAGTTAAAAATGGAAGAACAAAAGAAGAGTTTCATCAAGTAATAGAATGGCTTACTGGTTTTAATGAAAATAAGTTACAAATACTTATTGAAGATAAAGTTACTTTTAAAACCTTTTTCCAAAAAGCAAAAATACATCCTAATGCACACTTAATTAAAGGAGTTGTTTGCGGCTATAGAATTGAAGAAATAGAAGATAAATTTGAAACATACAAACAATGCAGACAAATGGAAAAGCTGATTGACGAATTGGCAAAAGGGCGTAAAATGGAAAAAATTATGCGTGTAGAAAAGAAATAAATATACTTCTTATAAAGCACTAACCTTCTTCATGAAAAGTTCCATTCCTTTTTTCTTTTCAGCATCTAAATTATAAGAAATCTTATTATTCAAATAATCTTCAGGATTTGTACAGTTGGGGTAATTATCTCCTTCTAAAGCCAAAGCTCTATCAATATCGCTTAATCCTTTTTCTAGGGCTGTGTTAAAATTACTAATAAAATTCTGAGGCAATTTCTTATTCGCTACCCAAGCGGCAAACACAAAAGGCAAACCTGTCATTTCTTTCCAAATAGCTGGCAAATCATAAATATAGGCATGCTTAGTATTCAGAGCAAATGCCCTATCGCCAATTACCAAAGCAGCATGGTTGCCTTTTATATTATACTCAAAACCAATATCCACTTTTGTAAGTTCAGGCTTCAATTGCCAATATTCTTTCAGTAAAATTTTAAGCAAAGCCACAGAAGTACGCGATTGATAATCCAAACCAATGCTTTCAATCTCAGTAATAGGTACATCCGAATACAAACAAACGGTATCCACAGCACCATACGCCCCTATACAATAGTCCGAAATAATATAAGAATCTTTTAATTTTGGAATAACGGCCACTGGCACTAAAGCCAAATCCACAGTTCCATTAATAAGTTTATCCGCACAAATAGCAGGATAATCCAATTGCAAATCAATATTGTGTATCAACTCACTTTGCTTTAATCCATGGATAAAAGGAACCGTATTTAAATAAGAAACAGCCGAAACTTTATACTTTACCATAAAGAAGGAATTGCTTGAAATATAATATAACTAATATACACACTAACGGAAAGTTTCAACATTGTTCCTGCAAAAAAACCTGCAAGAGCACCTAGTGCAATTTTTATAGCTTTATTTCCATCCGAATTTTCTTCCATTCTAGCTCCAATAAAAGCACCAAGAAACGGACCGATCACTATTCCGAAAGGAGGAAAAAAGAAAATCCCAATAATTAAACCAATAATAGAACCATTAACAGCCTTTTTTGTACCTCCAAATTTTTTCACTCCATAAATCTGCACCCATATATCAAAAATTGTAACAGTAAAAACTACAAAAGCCATCAACCATAAGATATTTTCTTCAATGGAATAAGAACTAAAAAAATGAAACACTAATAATCCACCATATGAAATTGGAGGTCCTGGAATTATCGGAACAAAACATCCAATAATTCCTAAAAGCAATAAAATTCCAATACCAATCAAGATAAGTATTTCCATTTTCCAAAAGTAGTAAAAAGCAAATAAATTAATAAGAGTCATCTTATTTTAAATTGATTAAATTTGCAGCCTAAATAAAAAGATAGAAAATGAACCTAACTCCTTTAAATGCAGTAACACCAATAGACGGTAGATACATCAGCAAAACATCTTCATTACAAGAATATTTTTCTGAGTCAGCTTTAATTAAATTCAGAGTTCAAGTTGAGATTGAGTATTTTATTGCTTTATGTAATAGTTCAATTTTACACCTCAATCATTTTCCTGCTGATAAATTCTCAGAATTAAGAAAATTATATTCTGACTTTTCAGAAAGAGATGCTAAAAGAATCAAGGATATTGAAAGCATCACCAATCATGATGTAAAGGCAGTTGAATATTTTATAAAAGAGGAATTTGACAAATTAGGACTACAAGAATTTAAAGAGTTTATCCATTTTGGATTAACATCACAGGATATAAATAACACTGCAGTTCCCTACTCAATAAAAGAAGCAGTAGAGAAAATTTATCTCCCAAAATTAAATGAAGTAGTTGAATTGTTAAAATCAAGAGTTGAACAATGGAATGAAATTCCTTTATTGGCTAGAACTCACGGACAAGCTGCTTCTCCAACAAGAATGGGTAAAGAAATTAAAGTTTTTGTTGAAAGAATTGAAAAGCAATTAGAGTTGTTAAACACGATTCCTTTTAGCGCAAAATTTGGTGGTGCTACAGGAAATTTTAATGCACATCATGTAGCATTTCCTGAAATTGATTGGGTAAGTTGTGCAAATAACTTTACAAAAGATGCTCTAGATTTAGAAAGGCAACAAACTACAACTCAAATTGAGCATTATGATAATTTAGCTGCACTAATGGACAATATCAGTAGAATCAACAATATTTTAGTTGATTTTTCAAGAGATATTTGGACGTATGTAAGTATGGATTATTTCAAGCAGAAAATTAAAAAAGGGGAAGTTGGTTCATCAGCAATGCCACATAAAGTAAACCCTATTGATTTTGAAAATGCTGAAGGGAACTTAGGAATGGCAAATGCAATTTTTACTTTTTTATCTAGTAAACTTCCTATTTCTCGTCTACAAAGAGATTTAACTGACAGCACAGTTTTAAGAAACATTGGCGTTCCATTTGCACACACACTCATTGCTCTTGCCTCTCTAAATAAAGGCATTAATAAATTGCTTATCAATGAGGTTAATATAGCTGCTGATTTAGAAAAAAACTGGGCAGTTGTTGCGGAAGCAATTCAAACAATTTTAAGAAGAGAAGGGTATCCAAACCCTTATGAAGCATTGAAAGAATTAACGAGAACAAATTCAGTTATTAATGCAAAAAGCATTGCATCTTTTATTGACACTTTAGATGTAAATGATATTATAAAAACAGAATTAAAAGCTATATCACCAAGCAACTATACAGGCATATAAATTTAAGAACATATAATAAGAAAGGCGAACAAATGTTCGCCTTTCTTTATGCTAAAAATTTAATTTATTCTTTTCAAGATAGTCTTCCCAATTCCAATTAAAGTGACTTAAAAGATTTTTTAACTCATTAAAAAACACAGGGTTTGGCTTGTTTTTCTTTTTAAATAAATCTCCTTGAAAATCATTAATATTATACTTGTCAAAAATTGCATGCGCCATTGCATTAAGCGGATATTCATGCTTTACCATTAATTCTTTAAAATAATTTTCATAATCTAAGAAACGCTCAATTGCTAAATGCTGAGCATTGCCTTCTAAATCTTTATAGATTTCATCCAAAATCAAAGCACGTAATTGTGTTGCTTGATGCTCTTCAAAATGCACATCTAAATTCTGCAGATTTCCTAGAAAAACAACATTTGAAAACCATTCAATCGCATTTTCCTTTAAGTTAGGATTTTCTTCAAGGTTATTGTTGTTATTAATAAAATCTTTGATTTCAACAAACCCTTCAGCAATTACATTTTGCAATAAAGCTACATAAATTGATGCTGTCAATTCTGGATTTACTTTTTTCTTTTTTGATAACAGGCCTAAAAACTTAATCATAAATTATAGCTTAAAATGTATTTTTGCTTCTTCCATTATTTGATTTCCAATTGCCAAACATGCAGTTGCAGCAGGCGAAGGTGCATTTAACACATGTATATTTCTTTTGTTTTTCACTATCTTAAAATCATCAATAACCTCACCATCACTACCCAAAGCCATGGCTCTTACTCCACTTCTACCCTTAATAATATCACGCATTTTAAGTGAAGGAATCATCTTTTGTAATTCTTTCAAAAATAGGGATTTTGAGAAAGCCCTTTTATATTCATTCAAACCAAATTTCCAATGATTTATGAACAATTTACGAGTACCGGAAAAACTAAGAGCTTGAAGAGTGTCCTTAAGATTGAAAGCAGTCTTACTATATCCCTCTCTTTTAAAAGTAAAAACGGCATTTGGTCCACACTCAATGTCACCGTTCGTCATTCTTGTAAAATGGACTCCTAAGAAAGGGAACTCAGGGTTTGGAACTGGATAAACAAGGTTGTTAATTTTGCTTTTTGCTTTTTCGGAAAGCTCATAATAGTCACCTCTAAAGCCTACAATTTGCATTTCTAATTTTACTTTATCTTTTGCAGCTAATCTATCTGCAAAAAGTCCTCCACAGAAGATAATATGCTTTGACTTATAAATTCCTTTTGAGGTTTTAATCTGATTTTCTTTATAATCTTTAACTTCACAATCAGTAATAATTAAGCTTTCTGAATTAATGGATTTTACTTTATCAGCAAATTTATTCGTTACTCCTTTATAATCTATAATTCCTGCTTCAGGAACCCAAAGCGCTTTTACTCCATCAACATTTGGTTCAATTTTTTGAAATTCCTCAGGAGTTAAAAGTTTCAATCCAACTAAACCATTTTGCTCTCCATTAATTTTTAGTTGATCCAACCTTTTTGATTCTTCTTCATTAATTGCAACTACAATTTTCCCACAAACATCATAATCAAGATTGTTTTCTTTAGAAAATTTTACTAATTGTTTTCTTCCTTCAACACAGTTTTTTGCTTTAAAACTTCCTGGCTTATAATACAAGCCAGAATGAATCACTCCAGAATTCCTGCCTGTTTGATGAAATGCAAGTTCCTTTTCTTTCTCAAAAACTACAAGATTTAATTTCGGAAAATTTTTCTGCAATTGAAATGCTGTAGCAAGTCCTACAATTCCTCCACCAACTATTGCTATATCATATTCTTTATTTTGCACAAAGCAAAAGTAAAGAAAGTCTATTTATTAAGAGTGAAAACTCTAGAAATATTAAACCCAAAATAAATATCACCATCAAGCCAATTTCCATTCGTTTCATGAATAAAAGCACGCTCAAACATAGCAGCTGAATTACTTAAATGCAACTGAAAAATATGACCTCCAGTTTCAATATCCACTCCAACTGAAAGCGGATTAATAGTTGTTCCTTCATTAAATTGCAAAAAATACTCTGCATTTACTGAAACCCTTGAGATTAATTTATACCTTGCTCCCAAGCCAACAGAAAGTAAATCATGTAGGTCACCTTCAATCACAATATTTTTATGAATCAGTGTAGGGCTTAGCTGAATCGATAAATTACTATTCATTTTTCGTGCAATCAACACTTGATATGCATAGCTCATTTGGTCCGTTATAAAATAACTTTCTTTTTGCATATCTGCCCATATTGACTGCTTAAAGAAAACAGAAGAATACCAAACCAAACTAAAAGGGAAAGCATCCTCCCCCTTGCTTTGGCTAACTAATTTTATTTTTGAATTTGCATCAATCGTTTTTAAAAATGAACTTCTACCCAACCCAATTGAAACCCAATCATTCACCCCATAGTCCAAACCAAAACGCACTTGAGAATTGTCCAACCCATATAAATTATACCCTCCAGAATTTAAAGTCCCAAACCTATGTTGAATCAAGAAAAGCAAATCGCCTTTACTCACCAGTTCAACTGATTGCCCATTTACGATCTTTACCCCCTTAAAAGTAGAGCTGATTTTATAGTTTACATCATCACCCAACAATTGTAACAAATCATCTTGAGCAAAAACAGTGGATTGACAAAAAAGTAAAATTAATAGTATTCTTTTCATCTATATTTTCTTTAGTTCTGCATTTACAGTTACTTCAATTTCTTCAGCAATATTATACATAACTACTTTAGGTATTTTGATTTTATAATCCGTAAGTTCAATAACAAAAGTAGCGTTAATAATTACGTTATTTTTAGTTTTTTCCAAACTTCCTGTAACTTCAACCTTGTTGGATTCTCCATGAATTTTTAAAGTACCAGTTGCTACTATACTCTCATTCTTCTCCTCTATAATTCCTGAGAATGATGCTTTTGGAAATTTATCTGATTCCAAATAACTTTCATTAAAATGTTCTTGCATTAAGGGTTTTGGGAAAATAAAATCTGAAATATTGAGCTGAAAAACTAATTGCTTAGTTTCATCATCATACACAGCACTTACTTTATTATTTACTGCTGATATATCTTCTATAGGAGCATCAGAAAAGAAAGAGATTTCTGCTTCCTTAGTAATAAATCTTTGAGAGTAAATATTAGAACTAGATATTAATAATATGAAAAAAATTATCTTATTCACAATCTGCCCATTTTTGAATAATATTAATCTCTGACTCTGACAAAGGAGGACTTCCATATTGAGGCATCTGAAGAGAGGTAACCCTATCTTTTAAAGAATAATTATTTAAAGCATCAATTACTCCATCAAATGAATTAAGTATTGCAAGTCTATCAGAATTAACATTATGACACCCAGCACAATTATTTTCAATGATGGGCTGGACTACATCTAAATAATATTGTTCTTCAGGATTACAAATGTCAGATTCTGAAACTGGAATGATTTCATTCCAAGTGCAAGAAGAAAGTAAAAACAATAATAAAAAACTAAGGTATTTCATTTTGTAAATATAAAGTTTTAAATTTAATCCTATTAAAGAGTAAAAAACCTAATCCAAAAAGAAAAACCACAACCCAAAGAGCCATTTGCTGACTATAAATTGAAGTGATAATCCCAAATAACAAAGGGCCTAAAAAAGCAGTGGCCTTTCCAGTTAAAGCAAAAAAACCAAAGAACTCATTTTGCTTATCTTTAGGAGTCAATTGTGACATTAAGGATCTACTACATGATTGATTTGGACCAACCATCAAACCAATTAAAACTCCAGCAATCCAAAATAATTCCTTTGGATAATCTGTTTCTGGCGCATAAATTGCAATTAAAGTTGCAAAAAGTAGTACACCTAAAGTCAAATTAATAACCTTTTTCACCCCTACTTTATCTTCAATATATCCAAAAACAAAAGCACCAAAACCAGCTGCAATATTAAGAACAATTCCTAACTTCATAACTTCATCAAAAGTGAAATCTAAGGTTCCAACAGCATAAATCCCACCTAGAGCAAAAATAGTAACTAAACCATCATTATAAAACAATCTCGCAATTAAAAACTGGGTAGTTTCTTTATAGTTTGCTACTGTTTTAAAAGTCTTTTTTATTGCAGAAAAGGAATTCAACAAATGATGGTTCTGAAACTTTTCTTTTTTCCTATCCTTTACGAACATAATTGTAGGAATTGAGAAAATTAAAAACCAAATTCCTACTAAAATATTAATCTTTCTAATTCCTGATGCATCTAATTCAGGGAATAACACTAAGGATAAAAACAATGCAATTAAACCTCCAACAAATCCTAAACCCCAAGCAAATCCTGAAATACTTCCACTATTTTCTTTAGTAGACAAATCAGGTAAATACGAATTACAAAATACTGTACCAATTTCAAAAGCAACATTGGCAACTACAAATAAGGAGAGAGCAAAGAACACATCACCAGATTCAGGAAAATAAAGTAGAATTGAAAAGATAGCAGTAACCCATGTGAAGAAAATTAGAAAAAATTTACGGTAACCACCACTATCAGCAATTGCCCCTAGTATAGGAGAAAGAACTGCAACAATTATTGATGATACTGCAATTCCATTTGCCCATAGTGTAGTTCCAACCTGCTCGTTTTCCGCTATTACTTTTACAAAAAAGGCACTATAAATAAAAGTTACAATTATTGTAGTGAAAGGTTGATTTGCAAAATCGTATAATGACCAAGCAAAAACTTCTTTTCTGTTCTTTAATTTTAGTAAATTCACAAAACCAATAATACATAAAAAATCTCAGACATATCCTCTTAAAAATTATACATTTGCAATCCAAAAATATATAAAATGAATTTAGAAGGAATAATAAATGTAGCCGGGAAACCAGGACTTTTTAAAGTGGTTTCACAAGGTAATAATACTGTAATTGTAGAGTCAATATTAGATGGTAAAAAAGGACCATTACACTCACATCATCAAGCAAATACTTTAGATGAAATTGGGATTTACACCTATGATGACACAAAACCATTATCAGAAATTTTTGATGATATCGCTAAAAAAGAAGATTGTAAGCAAGCGATTTCACATAAATCCTCTACTAATGAACTAAACACATATTTTAGAGAAATTTTAACTGATTATGATGAAGAAAGAGTTTACATTTCTGATATTAAGAAAGTAATTCAATGGTATAATGCTTTACAAAAAGCAGGTTTAATTGAATTGCCAAAAGAAAAAAAGAAAGTTGCTAAAAAAACAACTCCTAAAAAAGATGACAAATAATGAATAATACTATTTCAATACCAACACGACCGATAAGAAAATTTGTTCCAGAAGATTTAATAATTGATTCATGGGATAAAATAAAATCACTATTTGATAATTTAGTAGAGAGGAAAATTTCATCTGGAAAAGAATTAGAAAAATGGATGCTTGATCGATCAGAATTAGAGGCTGTTCTTGAAGAAGATATGGCTTGGCGTTATATCAAAATGAATATTGATACAACTGATAAAGCACTTGGAGAAAGATTCAGTTTTTGGATTAAAGAAATATCTCCAAACACTGCTCCCTATTCTCAAAAACTAAATTTAAAGTTAGTTAACTGCCCTTATCTAAAAGAATTAGATCAAGAGAAATACCGTATTTATTTAAGAAGCGTTAACAAGCAAATCGATATTTTTAGAGAAGAAAACATTCCATTATTTACAATTATGGAAGAAAAGCAACAGGAATATGGTGCTATATCTGCAAAGATGAGTATTGAAGTAGATGGAGAAAAACTGACAATGCAAAAAGCTTCTTTATTACTAAAAAGTAATGATAGAAATAAAAGGGAAGAAATTTACAATAAGATAGTATCTAGAAGAAAAGAAGATGAGCAAACTTTAGATAATTTATTTGATGAGTTGATTGAACTCAGACAAAAAATAGCTAAAAATGCTGGCTTTAGCAATTATCGTGATTATATGTTTGCAGCAATGGGTCGTTTTGATTACAACCCTGAGGATTGTTTTAATTTCCATAATGCAATTGAAAAAGAAATTGTCCCTATCATCTCAACTTTTGAAAATAGTAGAAAGGAAAAATTAGGTTATACAAACTATAAACCTTGGGATATATCTGTGGATGTTGATGGACTATCTCCTTTAAAACCATTTGATGGTGGTTCTGAACTTACTGACTTATCTATTGAATGTTTCAACAGATTACGTCCATATTTTGGCGAATGTCTTTCTACAATGAAAGAAATGAAACATTTGGATTTAGAATCAAAAGACGGTAAAGCTCCAGGCGGATTTATGTATCCTCTTTATGAAATTGGCGTTCCTTTTATCTATATGAATGCTGTTGGTTCTCAAAGAGATGTTGTAACTATGGTTCATGAAGGTGGTCATGCAGTTCATTCTTTTTTAAGTCGTGATTTAGCTATGACTGAGTTTAAATCTACTCCTTCTGAGGTTGCAGAACTAGCTTCAATGTCAATGGAGCTTTTATCTATGGATCATTGGGATGTTTTTTATTCTGATGATAATGAATTAAAAAGATCAAAACTAGAACAATTAGAAAAGGCTCTTGAAACATTACCTTGGGTTGCTGCTATTGACAAGTTTCAACATTGGATTTACACAACAGAACATACAGCTAAGGAAAGAAAAGAACAATGGTTAAAAATTAATTCTAAACTGGGTAACCAAGTTATAAATTGGGAAGGGCAAGAAAATGCTTTAGCTATTTTATGGCAAAAACAATTACATTTATATGAAGTTCCTTTCTATTATATTGAATACGGTATGGCGCAATTAGGCGCAATTGCTATGTGGCGTTCTTATAAAGAGTTAGGTGAACAAGGATTAGACAATTATATGAATGCTCTTAAATTAGGATACACAAAAACTATTGGAGAAATTTATGAAAAAGCAGGAATCAAATTTGATTTTTCAGCAAGCTATGTAAAGGAACTAGCTGATTTCATAAAAGAAGAATTAGAAAAATTAGATTAAATTTTCAGTAAAAAATGATCTCAGTTCGAATACCGTAAGGCCCACCAAAATTAAACCCACTCAAATGAGTGGGTTTTTATTTATTCAATAATTAATTTTATTCACTAATTCTTATCAATCACACTCAGAGCTTCCCTTAGTAGAGGAACTATTTGACGTTCATCGGTA
>Ga0233426_10000715_pt1 | contig 33679 bp, 27 predicted proteins | sample SI_118_April2016_6_FD_179875 | JGI IMG/M metagenome (GOLD analysis project Ga0233426, IMG submission 179875) | Seawater microbial communities from Saanich Inlet, British Columbia, Canada - SI_118_April2016_10_MG | ecosystem: Environmental > Aquatic > Marine > Inlet | place: Canada: British... | reverse complement strand
ATTCGCCGATGTTTGCAACCAAGGCCAAGTTAACATCTTGCCAATCACGTATATCTTCCCCTGCAATTTCAATAATTTCACTATTATTCGCTACATTGGCTTTTGCCGCGATAGATTGTGGTGTAACTTCACCAATCATAGGCTTAACACTTGGTGTACCTAATAAAAACATTAAGTAAAAAGCAAAAATTGCGAAAACAAAATTAGCTAAAGGCCCAGCAGCAATAATCACAATACGTTGATAGACAGTTTTGCTGTTAAATGTTTTATCTTTATCCTCAGGTGCTATTTCGTCAACGCGTTCATCCAGCATTTTAACGTAACCGCCTAATGGGATCAGAGCAATAACGAATTCAGTTCCTTGCTTATCAGTTTTACGCCAAATAGCTTTACCAAAACCAATAGAGAATCGCTCAACTTTTACTTTATTCCTACGTGCCACCCAAAAATGACCATATTCATGCACGGTAATTAATATACCTAACGCAACAATAAATGAAGATAAATTCCATATAAAATCAATCACTAAATTACATTACCTTATCTTCATTATGACTCTTTTTATTAGTCATTTGTCTGACAATATCTTGAGCATATTGTCTTGCTAATTTATCCAATGAAAGTACTTCATCAATATTTGCTACCCTTTCTGAGACAAATTTTTTCACAGAAGTTTCATTTATTTTATAAATATCGGTAAATTTAACCTGATTGTTCAAAAAGGCATCAACTGCAACTTCATTAGCAGCATTTAAAGCAGTACAAGCGCCTTGACCCTGTTTACATGCTTCAACTGCTAACTTTAAATTAGGGTAACGTTCGAAATCAGGTTGTTCAAAATCGAATGAAGGCGTATTAAAAAAATCTAAAGGCTCAACACCTGCTTCAATTCGCTTTGGAAACGCTAACGCATGGGCAATAGGGGTTCGCATGTCAGGGTTACCCATTTGCGCAATGACTGAACCATCTTTATATTGCACCATTGAATGAATAGTACTTTGCGGGTGAAGTACCACTTGGATATCATCAGCCTCGACATTAAAAAGCCATTTAGCTTCGATAAACTCTAAACCTTTGTTCATCATAGTTGCAGAATCAACTGAAATCTTCCGCCCCATCTCCCAGTTTGGATGAGCACAAGCTTGATCAGGCGTCACTAGCTCTAATTCATTAAGCGCTTTAGTTCTAAATGGGCCACCTGATCCAGTCAATAAAATTTTACTGACACCATTATCTGATAATTGGCAAGTGCCAATGGTTTGTTGTGCTAAGGTAGGTAAGCTTTGAAAAATAGCATTATGTTCACTATCTATAGGTAAAAGCTCTGCACCAGATGCTTTTACTGCATCGATAAAGATCTGCCCGGAAGTCACTAATGCTTCTTTATTGGCTAGTAAGACACGTTTACCTTTATTTACAGCAGAAAGTGTTGGTAGTAACCCTGAAGCACCAACGATAGCAGCCATCACGATATCATTGCCCTCGGCTTGGGCTATGTCGCATAAGGCAATTTCGCCAGACTTAACTTGAATGGTATCAAGCCCTAGCGAAATTAATTGTTGAGCCAGTTTTTTTGCAGCAAGATCACATACCATTACAACAATTGTTGGGTGAAATTCAAGACATTGCTCTAACATCTTTTCAACATTTGTATTAGCGGATAATGAATGAATAGAAAATTTTTCAGGATGAAGCCTGACAACATCTAAGGTATTTACACCAATAGATCCTGTAGAGCCTAAAATACAAAGGTTACGAGTCATAAATTATTAACCTACCAACCAAGATATGCATAACATAAAGCATAAATGGGTGCAGTAGCAGTTAAACTATCAATTCTATCTAATATTCCACCGTGACCAGGAAGGATAGTCCCACTGTCTTTGATGCCCGCTTGACGTTTAAACATGCTTTCGTTTAAATCACCCAATACAGAAATAGTTGTTATAACAACAGTTACGCCAATCACTAATATAAATTGTTGTTGGTTCCAAGCTAAATTTGCACCTGCAATAGCTACTAAAATACAGGCAAAAATTACACCACCAATAAAGCCTTCCATTGTTTTACCTGGACTTACATTCGGCATTAATTTATGTTTACCGATCGCTTTACCGACAAAATATGCGCCAACATCAGCACTCCAAACCATGAGAAATAAAAACATGATTAATTGCGCCCCTTGGTATGGGTCGGCATTATAATCATTCGATCTCAACACAACAAAAGCGAGCCATGTTGGTACTAATGTTAACCAACCAAAAACACCGCGAATAGAACGATGGCTGGACCAAAAAGAGCTGTATCGAGGATACAAAAAAGTCAACGCTGCTGACACTAGCCACCAAGCTACAGCAATCCATAGGATAGATTGAATTGTTGATTGTAATTGATCTTGGTTATTCCAGAATGACATTAATGGAAAATAATACCAAATCGCGCAAATCAGAATAATGGTGGTGATTACAAACGCTATTCGTCGACGTTTATTCTCAAAGCCCATCAATGGGCCCCACTCCCAAGCTCCAATTGCCATAACTGCCATTATTAAAATTGAAAAGTTTTCTAATGACATATAAAAAATGGCTGCAATCGCTAATGGTGCCAATATTAATGCTGTAATAATACGTTGTTTTAACAAACGAAACCCTTTTATAAATTTTATTTTAATTTTTAGATTTAATTTTTATTTACTACTTTTAACTTGCTCACCTGTCTGTCCAAAACGTCTTTCTCGCTGATCAAAACAACCCATCGCTTTGAGAAATTCATCTTCCGTGAAATCAGGCCATAATACTTCAGTAAAATAAAACTCAGCATAAGCTGCTTGCCAAAGTAAAAAATTACTAATACGAAAGTCGCCGCCAGTTCTAATAAGTAAATCAAGTTCAGGTAACCCCGCTAAACTTGTTTGCTGATCTAACGACTGTTCAGTTATGTCATCAATTAACAACTCACCATCGCTTACTTTTTGCGCAAGTTGCTTTGCTGCATGGGTAATATCCCAACGGCCGCCATAATTAGCAGCGATAGACAGTACCATATCATTGTTGTTTTCTGTTAATTTTTCTGCATCAGTAATTTTTTTAATCAGTTTATCCGAAAAACGACTCACATCGCCAATCACTTGAAAACGAATATTATTTTTATGAAGCTTTTTTACTTCGCGCGTAAGCACAAACATAAAAAGATCCATTAAAACACTGACTTCCTTCTCCGGCCTTTGCCAATTTTCACTACTAAACGCAAAAAGAGTTAATGCTTTAACACCTTGTTTTCTTGCGGTTGAAACCACAGCTCTAACCGACTCAACACCATTTTTATGACCGACAACCCGAGTTTTTCCTCGTTGTTGTGCCCAGCGTCCATTCCCATCCATAATAATTGCTATATGTTTTGGTATGAGAATGTCATTATTATCTTGCTGTTGTTGCTCGGTCACGAATACTCCACTTCATTAATCTATATTTTCTAACGCTAAATAAAAACGCCGTATTAATTAACAATTAAATACGACGTTATTAAATGATGCGATGAACTAAATTTCCATTAATTCAGCTTCTTTATCCGCTAAAATAGCATCAACTTGCTTAACATAAGTATCGGTAATCTTTTGAATTTCATCTTCTACTTGGTGCATTTCATCATCACTGATTTCTTTTTCTTTATTAAGTGATTTAACATCTGAATTTGCATCACGGCGAATATTACGAATGGCCACTTTGCTATTTTCACCTTCACCTTTTACAACTTTAACTAAATCGCGACGACGCTCTTCTGTTAATGGAGGTAAAGGGATACGTATCAATGTTCCTTGTGACATTGGATTTAAGCCTAAATCTGAAGACATAATTGCTTTTTCAACAGCACTAATCATTGATTTATCAAAAACAGTAACGGCGATTGTACGTGCATCAGGAATTGAGATATTGCCGACTTGGTTTAAAGGAGTATCTGAGCCGTAATATTCAATTGTAATATTATCAAGTAATGACGCATGCGCTCGACCCGTTCTTACTTTGTTTAAACTCGTTTTAAACGCTTCAATACTTTTACCCATTCTTTCTTGAGCATCTTGTTTTATTTCATTTAACACTTTGATAATCCTTAAAACTAATGACTTAAATAATACTAATCTAAATTTTCAGCATGGTCGATGATTGTGCCTTCATCTTCACCCATAATAACGGCTTTTAATGCACCTGGTTTATTCATATTAAAAACACGAATCGGCATATTATGATCACGTGCTAATGTAAATGCCGCCAAGTCCATTACTTTTAATTCTTTTTCTAAGACTTCTTGATAAGTTAAATGGCTGTATAACTCTGCAGTAGGATCTTTTTCTGGATCCGCTGAATAAATCCCATCAACTTTGGTCGCTTTTAAAACAACATCAGCTTCAATTTCAATGCCACGTAAACAAGCAGCAGAATCTGTTGTAAAAAATGGATTACCAGTACCCGCACTAAAAATAACAACACGGCCTGACTTTAATAAACTAATACCTTCAGCCCAATTATATCTATCGCAAACGCCGGCTAAATCAATGGCAGACATTAAACGAGCATTAACAAAGGCTCGATGCAGTGCATCGCGCATTGCTAAACCATTCATCACTGTTGCTAACATGCCCATTTGGTCACCAACCACTCTATTCATACCAGCTTCCGCAAGCCCTGCACCTCTAAATAAGTTACCACCACCTATTACTAAACCTACTTGAATGCCCATTTCAATAAGTTCTTTTATTTCTTGAGCCATGCGGTCTAAAACTTTCGGATCAATACCGAAACCTTCATCCCCCATTAAGGCTTCACCACTCAGTTTTAAAAGAATTCGACGATATGTAGGTTTTGGGTTGATGCTCATAGAGTATACATTCCTGATTTGAATCTAAATTATAGATATAAAAAAGCCGCGGTCGAAATTAACCGCGGCTATTTTAATACGTTTATCGCACTATCGAAAGTCAAAAGTGCAAAAACTCACTTTTATTATTCTCAAATACTAAAAAACGCCTACAAAGTAGACGTTTATAGAAAAATTCATTTGCAATATTTGACCTTACAACTCAGTTAAAAGGTCATGGCAACAAATTAAGCTTTAGCAGCTGCAATTTGTGCTTCAACTTCAGCAGCAAAATCTTCTTCTTTTTTCTCGATACCTTCACCAACTTCTAAACGGACGAAGCTAGAAATAGTTACGCCTTTCTCTTTCAATACATCACCAACACTACGCTTAGGTTCCATAATGAAAGCTTGACCCGTTAAAGAAACTTCACCTGTGAACTTCTTCATACGGCCAGTAACCATTTTTTCAGCGATTTCAGCAGGTTTACCTTCATTCATCGCCATTTCAATTTGAATGCGTTTTTCATTAGCAACAACATCAGCTGGTACGTCATCTGGAGTTAAAAATTCTGGCTTGCTTGCAGCAACGTGCATCGCAATGTGCTTAAGTGTTTCAGCATCACCTTCACCAGCAACAACAACACCAATAGTAGCTCCATGCTTATAAGAAGCTAACGCAGCACCTTCAACATAAGCGACACGACGAACATTGATGTTTTCACCAATTTTAGTCACTAAAGCAATACGCTCTTCTTCGAACTGTGCTTGAAGCTCTTCGATTGTTGCTTTTGAAGCAGCAGCAGCATCTGCAACTTTGTTAGCAAATGCTAAGAAGTTAGCATCTTTTGCTACGAAGTCAGTTTGACAGTTAACTTCAACTAAGGTGCCATCTTTAATGATGATTTGACCTTCAGCAGCGATATTACCTGCTTTTTTAGCCGCTTTTGCTTGACCGTTCTTACGCATATTTTCAATCGCAAGTTCCATATCGCCGTCAGCTTCTTGTAACGCTTTTTTACAATCCATCATGCCCGCAGCTGTGCGTTCACGAAGTTCTTTAACCATTGCAGCAGTAATTGCCATGAATTAATTCCTCAATTTTCTGTTATCCCCGCGCACTTAAGCTTTGGGAATAAGTATTAATAAGTTGCCACAAAAGCAGTTAGCGATAAACGCACGCTTAAGTGGCATATGCAAAATAAAACGATGTTTTATATTGTTAACTGAAATTATTCAGCTTCAACAAAACCGTCTTTTTCAGCTTGTACAACGATGTCTTTTTCACGACCTTCAATAACAGCGTTAGCTGCTGAGTCAGTGTATAAAGTAATTGCGCGAATCGCATCATCATTACCAGGCACGATGTAATCAACACCATCTGGGTTTGAGTTTGTATCAACTACAGATATTACTGGAATACCTAAGTTGTTAGCTTCTTTAATAGAAATGTGCTCGTGATCAGCATCAATGATAAATAAAGCATCAGGTAAACCACCCATGTTTTTAATACCACCAAGGCTTTTATCAAGCTTTTCCATTTCACGAGTACGCATCAACGCTTCTTTCTTAGTAAGCGCTTCAAAAGTACCGTCAGAGCTTTGAGACTCTAGGTCTTTTAAACGTTTGATTGATTGACGAACTGTTTTCCAGTTAGTCAACATGCCACCTAACCAACGGTGATTAACGTAAAATTGATCACATTTGATTGCAGCATCTTTGATAGCGTCGCTAGCAGCACGTTTAGTACCTACGAACAAAACTTTACCTTTCTTAGATGAAACACCTGATAAAAAGGCTAAAGCATCATTAAACATTGGAACAGTTTGCTCTAAGTTAATGATATGAACTTTATCACGAGCACCAAAAATGTAAGTTTTCATTTTTGGATTCCAGTAACGAGTTTTGTGACCGAAGTGAACACCTGCTTTAAGCATGTCGCGCATTGAAACGTTTGGCATAATATTTTCCTTTGGGGTTAAGCGTTCATATACCCAATATATTCGACCCAAGCCACTGTTAATAAACAGTTAGCTAGTGCACCCCGATATATCTTCTACAGGTATATGTGAATTTATAGTAAGTATCATTTATTGATACAGTTAGTCGTTCAACCTAAGTAGCCAAAGTTTTCATTTTCAATCAAAAATAAATACGTATGCCTAACTTAAATTTAGCGGCGCACTTTATACCATAAAGCACAAGAATTAACCACAATTTTAACTGAAAATTTGTAATATAAGGCTAGGTTTATTGTTAGAGGCAAGTTAAAATTCGCAAGTCTTTTATTTTTACAGGTTATAAATTATGTCTAGTGAGTTATTTTTCATTTACGATTCTCATTGTCCGTGGAGTTATGCAACAACGTCTTTAGTGAAAAATATCAGCGCTGCTTTTCCTCAAATGCCTATTCATTTAATGCACTGCGCCTATTATGACGGTGAAAATAAAGTTGATTTAACAACAGTTAAATCAGTAAAAGAATTAAGTGATGTTCCTTTTGGTCAAAATTATTTAGATTCTTTAACTGAATATAAAGACTCAACACTAGCAGCAAATTTACTCACTTGGGTACAACATAAGTCGAATAAGCATGCTTTAGATTTATTATTTGCGATACAAAAAGCTCATTTTGAAATGGGAAATGCTTTAACTGACAAAGAAGATGTTCAACCTTTGATTGATAGTTTGAAACTGTCACCACCGGCAAAAACGTTAAAAGTAGAAAAACTCACTAAAGATGCTGAATTTACCTTTCATGATATTACTGAATTACAGGAAGTGATAGGAACCAAAGCAATTCCTGCGTTGCTTTTGGCTCATAATGAAACACTAATATTACTCAACCATAATCTTTATCTTGAAAACCCTGACAAAATTATAGAAGCAATTAATACTGAACTTGAGTCAAACTAACAGCCTATAAACGTTCCAAGCTCAGTATTAAATTCGTTTAAAGAATGGCTATTTGAAAACCAATTCGCCCTTTTCAACCACGACATTAATGTCGTCACCTGATGAAAACTCATTCGATAGAATTTTATTCGCCAATGGGTTTTCTATCAATTGTTGGATTGAGCGTTTTAATGGTCTTGCTCCGAATAGAGGATCAAAACCCGCTTCAGAAATTAACGCTAAAGCTTCATCCGACACATTAAACCCTATGCCTTTATCTGCAATACGTTTTGCTAACGATGAAATCTGAATCGCAGCAATCTCTTGTATTTGATCAGATAATAAAGGATGAAAGACAACTGACTCATCAATTCTATTAATAAATTCTGGCTTAAAATTATTACTCACTTCAAGCATGACTTGTGCTTTCATTGCTTGATATTGACTATCATCTGTAAAGCTTTGAATTATTTCAGATCCAATATTAGATGTCATAATGACTACCGTATTTCTAAAGTCAACGGTGCGACCTTGACCATCAGTTAAGCGTCCGTCATCAAGTACCTGCAGCAAAATATTAAATACATCAGAATGCGCTTTTTCTATTTCATCTAATAAGATGACAGAATATGGTTTACGTCGAACAGCTTCGGTTAAATAGCCGCCTTCTTCGTACCCAACATACCCTGGAGGTGCACCAACTAATCGAGCAACTGAGTGCTTTTCCATAAATTCAGACATATCAACACGAATTAGGGCATCCTCACTATCAAACATAAAATTGGCCAATGCTTTAGTAAGCTCTGTTTTACCAACACCAGTAGGCCCTAAAAATAGAAATGAGCCAATAGGTTGGTCAGGATCTGAAAGTCCCGCACGAGATCGCCTTATCGCATTAGAAATAGAAACAACCGCTTCAGATTGACCGATAACACGTTTGTGTAAATCGTCTTCCATTCTTAATAATTTATCGCGTTCACCTTCAAGCATTTTTGAAACAGGAATACCGGTTGAACGACTTAAAACGTCGGCAATTTCTACATCTGTTACTTTATTTTTTAGCAAGCTCATTTCATGCATTTCAGCTTGAGTGGCTAAATCAAGTTGCTTTTCCAATTCAGGAATGCGGCTATATTGCAATTCAGCCATACTGTCCAGATCACCAGTGCGACGAGCTGCATCAAGCTCTAATCTCGCATGTTCTAAATCGGTTTTAATGGCTTGTGTACCATGAATAGCAGCTTTTTCCGACGTCCATACTTCATTAAGTTCATGATATTCGTTTTCTAAATCAGACAACTGATTAGTAATCAACGCAGAGCGCTGTAACGATGAATCATCAGAGTCATCTTCTAATGACTTTAATTCTAATTTTAACTGAATAATTTTTCGATCAAGCTTATCCAAAACTTCTGGCTTAGAGTCCATCTGTAAACGAATACTCGATGCAGATTCATCAATTAAGTCAATCGCTTTATCAGGGAGTTGTCGATCACTAATGTATCGATGCGATAATGTTGCCGCTGCAACAATCGCCGGATCTGTAATTTCAACTTTATGATGTAACTCATAACGTTCTTTTAAACCACGTAATATAGCGATGGTATCTTCAACACTGGGTTCATCCACTAATACTTTTTGAAAGCGACGCTCAAGCGCTGCATCTTTTTCAATATATTGACGATATTCATCTAAAGTCGTCGCGCCAACGCAATGCAAGTCCCCTCTAGCTAATGCAGGTTTTAGCATATTTCCGGCATCCATCGCGCCGTCAGTTTTACCTGCACCGACCATCGTGTGCAATTCATCAATGAATAAAATTACTTGCCCTTCTTCTTTGGCAAGTTCATTAAGAACCGCTTTTAAACGCTCTTCAAATTCACCTCGATATTTTGCTCCTGCGACCAAAGCGCCCATATCTAATGACAAAACTCGTTTATTTTTTAAACCTTCTGGTACTTCATGGTCTACAATTCTTTGTGCTAAACCTTCTGCAATAGCGGTTTTACCAACACCAGGTTGACCTATCAGTACTGGGTTATTTTTAGTTCGGCGTTGCAACACTTGAATGGTTCGACGAATTTCGTCATCACGACCAATAACAGGATCTAATTTGCCTTGTTCTGCTCGTTCAGTTAAATCAACCGTAAATTTATTAAGTGCTTGACGGACATCTTCTGCATTTTGGTCATCAACTTTTTGACCACCACGAACATGTGTAATCGCATCTTTGATTCGTTGTTCAGACGCACCAAGCGTTTTTAATATTTGTCCAAGTTTTCCTTTGTCTTCTAGAGCAGCCAGTAAAAATATTTCCGATGATATATATTTATCACCTAGTTTTTGTGCATATTTATCACACAAATTCAGTAAGTTCCCCATTGCCGAAGACAACTGAACGTCGCCACCAGCACCAGAAACTTCTGCTAAGCTATTGATAATACTTTCAATCTGACTTCTTAATGAAAATACATCAACGCCTGCACTTTTTAATAAAGGAAGGATACTGCCATTATTTTGATTTAATAAAGCTAGCATCAAATGTGCTGGCTCTATAAATTGATGATCTTTACCTAATGCGATGGATTGCGCATCAGAAATAGCAACTTGAAAAGTTTGAGTAAAACGGTCTAAACGCATAAATATTCCCCTACAGCCATATCACTGGACTTACGATTAATCTTAATTAAAATTTATGGGCGATTAAAAAAAAATCAAGCAGTTAAACAAGTTAATAATAACAAGCTTGATTTCAATCAAGTTTTTGAGAAGTATTATTGGTTAAAGAAAAGTCATTATTTAATACAGATGATCGCTGCCATTCTGCCAGTTTTCTGTTCTTTTCTATAAGAGTAATATCGCTCATTTTCATCGAAAGTACAGTGATTATTATTTACAATATTTTTAACACCTAACTCCGTTAATTGCTGTTGAGCTATTTTTTGTATATCAGCGAGCCATTTATCTTCGTTCTGCGATGGATGATTTCTTTTAAATGCTACGGATAAAGACTGGTTTATCTCTTCAAATTGATTTTTTACTTCAACCCCAACTTCAAAATTACTTTGACTAATACATGGACCTAACCAAGCAGAAATATCTCGGTTATCACTGAACATTTTAGTCAGTGTTTCTAAAATAATCCCACGGGCTAATGAGCGCCAACCAGCATGAATCGCCGCAATTTCAGTTCCTTGACTATTACACAATAAAATAGGTAAACAATCGGCAGTCATTATGGCTAACGCAAGTTTAGGTGAGCGAGTAATAACTGCATCAGCTTGAATGGGAGAATGGCTTAAATGTTCAACAATAACAACATGATTACCATGTACTTGTTCTAACCATTGAATAGCTGAGTTTTCAGGTAAATAAGTTAATAATTGTTGCCTATTATGTAGCACAACTTCTGAGTCATCAGAAACATATAATCCTAAATTAAAATGTTCAAAGCATTTAGAGGGGGATGATTTAGTATGTTCTTGTGTATACGGCGGATAAGTATTAGTGAGATTAGGATGTAATCGGGTTGTTTGAAATGCCTGTATGTTATCAACAGGCATTTCTACATTATCAAAAGCTGAATGGTTCAGTGTGCTTTGATTAAAATTCAGGAGTTTCATTCAACTTAGAATCTTCGCGAAGAATATGAGTTAATGCCACCATATCTTGAGGAATTTCTGCATGCCAAGTCATTTGTTCGCCTGTAATAGGATGAAATAAAGATAACATTGCAGCATGTAAAGCCTGACGTTTAAAAGCTTTAAGTACTTCCCTTAACTCTGCTGTTGCATTTTTAGGAGGTCGAGGACGACCTCCATAAACAGGGTCTCCCACTAAAGGATGAGTTATATGCGCCATGTGAACACGAATTTGGTGAGTTCGACCAGTCTCTAAACGTAAACGCAAACGAGTATGTAAACGAAATTTTTCCATTACTCGATAATGAGTCACTGAAGGACGCCCAGAAATTGTTATTGCCATGTGCGTTCGTTTTGTTGAATGGCGACCAATTGGTTCATCTACAATACCGCCAGCAGTCATTACGCCACTTGCAATAGCTTCATACTCTCGGGTTATTTCACGTGCTTGCAAAGACTCAACTAGATTTGTTTGTGCTGCAATTGTTTTAGCAACAACCATTAACCCTGTAGTATCTTTATCAAGACGATGAACAATACCTGCTCGTGGTACAACATCAACTTGTGGGCAATGATGAAGCAATGCATTTAATACGGTACCGTCAGGGTTGCCTGCACCCGGATGAACAACCAAACCTGCTGGTTTATTTATAACCAAAATATCGTCATCTTCATAAACAATGTTTAACGGAATATTTTGCGATTTAAATCGTTCTTCCGCTTCAACCTGAGTTTCAATGCTGATTGTTTCGCCACCGTACATTTTTTCACGTGCTTTGATTAAAACATCGCCATTTACTTTGACGTGTCCTGCCAAGATCCATTCTTTTAATCGCGAACGAGAATATTCAGGGAACATTTCCGCAATGGTTTGGTCGAATCGCTTACCCAAACATGATTCAGGAACTATATCTTTGTGTTGAATTATTTCAGCCATTAAAATCTCTATTAATTAGCACTGTGCAAGGTTTGATTGCTAGGTTAGAATGCCAGTGTTTATTTTACCTGTTTGAAAAATCAATTACACCAAATAAATACCTTGGGTAAATGAAAACAAGTAAACATTTTATTTTAACGAACATACTAACATGTAAGTTAAGTTAGTATTATAACGTAGTGATAACAAGGTCTATGGACAAACTGATATTTAAAACAATTTTTTTCGTACTATTTTTAACTTTAGTTGGCTGTTCTTCATCTGACGAAATTGAAGTAGATAAAGTGCCGGATAAATCAGCACAAGCATTATTTACAGATGCAAGAGAAGCCTTAGATAACGGCTTATACAAAAAAGCGATACAGATACTCTCCGCAATTGACTCGCGTTTTCCGTATGGACCAATTTCTCATCAAGTCCAATTAGATTTGATTTATGGTTACTATAAAAGTGGGGATTCTGCTCAAGGTATTGCATTAGCCGAACGCTTTCTTAGACTCAACCCTAATCATCCAAATGTTGATTATGTCTATTATATGCGTGCATTAATCAATGTATCTACAGAAGACAATCTTTTCCAGGATATGGCTGGAATTGATCGTTCAGATAGAGACCCAACGGCATCTCGTGATGCATTTAACGATCTTAAAACTATATTGACTGACTTCCCAACCAGTAAATATGCTGCTGATTCTAGAAAACGAATGATTGCGATTAAATCACGTTTAGCGAAATATGAACTTTCGGTTGCACGCTTTTACTTAAAACGTGAAGCTTACGCATCCGCAGCAAATAGAGGTCGATATATCGTTGAGTATTACTCAAACAGCCCTGAAGTTGAAGACGCCTTAAAGATAATGATCGAGTGTTACAATAAAATGGGTTTGAGCGATTTAGAAAGTAATGCTAAACAAGTGTTAGCGGCGAATTATCCAAATAGCTAAAAATTAAATGTGTAAAATGACTAGTTAGAGAATAGTCAATCATAAGATAATAAAGTGGCGACCATTGGTCGCCACTTTATTAAAAACTATTTTTAATACAGATTACTTAATCGATAATTAGATAGCTTCACCATCTTCTTCACCCGTTCTAATACGGATAACACGTTCCACATCCGTGATGAAAATCTTACCGTCACCAATTTTTCCCGTTTGCGCCGTATCCATAATGGCTTTAATACATCGCTCTACAGAATCGTCTTCCACAACAATATCTACTTTTGCTTTAGGTAAAAAATCAACCATGTATTCTGCACCACGATAAAGTTCAGTATGCCCTTTTTGTCGTCCAAAACCTTTAACTTCAGAAACAGTCATACCTGTAACACCTATTTCACCCAAGGCTTCACGTACATCATCTAATTTAAATGGCTTAATAATCGCTTCAATTTTTTTCATAAAATTACTCGTTGGTAATAAATAAACGCTAGATACAAGTATTGTACACAATTGAATATAGAAATAAATTCTAAGTTCTGATAATAAAATTAATCACATACTTTTAAGAGTTTGGTACACTAGGATTTAATAAATCACCCTCTTTATTAACGCTCATAGGAAAACAAATGAATCCGCAAGATATCATTGAAGAAATGAAGGTTTTACCCTCAATTGATGTAGATTTTGAAATTAAACGCCGCATTCAGTTTATTAAATCACAACTTATCAATTCTGGGCTAACAAATCTCATACTTGGTATCAGTGGCGGTGTTGACTCTTCAACGTGTGGTAAACTTGCCCAACTTGCCGTGGATGAATTAAATCAAAATGATGCGGATAAAAAATATCAGTTTATTGCTATTCGCTTACCTTATGATGTGCAAGCTGACGAAGCAGACGCTCAATTAGCTGTAGACTTTATTCAACCTACTCATTGCTTAACCACGAATGTGCTTGCCGGAACAGAAGGAATTCATCAAGAAGCTACCCAAGCATTAAAACAGCAGAACCTGCTAAATATGGCCAGTTCACAAATTGATTTATCTAAAGGTAACGTTAAAGCAAGAACGCGTATGGTAATGCAATATCATATTGCAGGCATGTTAGGCGGGCTAGTGATTGGCACAGATCATTCTGCAGAAAATATTACCGGCTTTTTCACAAAATGGGGTGATGGTGCCTGTGATTTAGCGCCATTATTTGGTTTATCAAAGCGTCAAGTCAGACAATTAGCGAAAGCACTTGGTGCACCAAGTTTACTTATAGAAAAAGCGCCTACCGCTGATTTAGAAGAATTAGATCCAGGTAAAAAAGATGAAGATGCTTTAGGAATGAGTTACGACCAATTAGATGATTTCTTAGAAGGGAAAAAAGTTGAACCGAAAATTTTAGAATTGATTCTTGCCATCTATCAACGTACACAGCATAAACGTTCAGCAATACCGACTATTTACGACGAGCAATAGCCAAAACTAATACTAACTAAAAAATTTTTACCCGAATAAATTCTGGTAAAAATTTAAATTTGCCACTATACCTATTCTACGTTTAATTCTTCATGGATGATGAATAAGATAAATAGGTATAATGGATTTACTTTAATTGAAGTTTTAGTTGCTCTAGGAATATTAGTTTCTCTCACGGCCATTGGCGTTCCAAGCCTCCTTGATTTCACCGTCAAATTAAAAGTCGACAATGAAATTTCACACCTTTATCGTTTACTACTATCAGCAAGAAATTCAGCCATTAACTCTGGTCAACCTACTACTGTTTGCCCACTTGATGAACAAAACTATTGTTCAAATGACTGGACTCAATCGATTTATGTATTTAACGACAATAACGATAACAAACGGTTTGAGCCGAATGATGGTGAACAGATTATCTTGATGAAAGCGGCAATTTCTGAACAAGATAAATTACAGTACGGTAAAAATAGGTCTGGAGTAACATACTCTTCTACTGGGCATTAATCAGGCTGGGGACAAAATGGTACCTTTAAATATTGTCCTAAAAACCACGCGAATCAATCAAGAGGAATTATAGTAGCGACATCAGGTAGGTTATATAAGTCTTACCAGAGTATAAAAGGCAAAGATAAAAGTAGAAGTGGCACTCTTATTCTTTGTAAGTGAGCTGGAAGAGTTGACGAACCAGCGACTTATTTACATTGGCTGAAAATCGTATTAAATGATATAACTTAGCTAGACTATTTAAAATTTAAGTTGTTTTTATCATGAAAAGTCGTAAAGAAATTAAGCAATCCAAATTACCTGTTCAAGGTTTTACGTTAATTGAACTGTTGATCAGTGTTTCAATTATTGGCGTATTATTGATGGTGGCACTACCAAACTTAAGTAGTTATTTAGTTAAATCGCGTGTTGATAACGAAATATCTGAACTACATCGTTTGATCCTAACCGCTCGAAATGCAGCAATTAATAGCGGAAAAAATGTCACACTATGCCCGCTCTCTTCTGGAAATGTATGTGGGACTAATTGGCAAAATGAATTAAGCGTTTTTAATAATACGGCTGATAATACAAAGTTTGACTCAACAACAGAACAGGTCGTCAAGGTCAGAGCAAAAATAGCGACAGGTGACACACTAAAGCTTAGCCAGACATCATTAGTTTATTCGCCAACGGGTAGATTGATCAGTGGTAATAATAGTGTATTTACTTATTGCCCGAAAGATCACGCAGACCTCGCGAGAGGCATTGATATTTCATTATCAGGGCGAGTATATGCAAGCCAAGACACTGATAATGATGATAAAGATGAAGACAGAAGTGGTAATGAATTTAGCTGTAGTTAGATTAAAGAACAGCTTCAACATCAAGATAGAACATCACTTAATTAACCATGATGTTCTACCTATATATAAAATGTATTAATTAGCCATAACTTTCGCTTAAGTTCAAAGTTGAGTTAATAACTTCTCTGCCGTTAATGCTGAACTTGCAGGGTTTTGACCTGTAATAATCAAACCATCTTGCACAACAAAAACATTCCAGTCATCCGCTTTTTGATATTCACCACCGCGGCTCATTAATTCATCTTCAAGTAGAAATGGGACAACTTCTGTTAATTGTACAGCTTCTTCTTCACTATTAGAAAAACCAGTAACTGCCTTCCCTTTAATGGCATAATCACCTGATGCCTGCTTTACGTTTAATAACGCAGCACTGGCATGGCATACGGCAGCTACTGCTTTACCAGCATTAAGAAAGCATTCAATAAGGCTAATAGATTCTGGATTATCAGTAAGATCCCATAATGGACCGTGACCACCAGGATAAAATACACCATCAAAATCTACTTGATTCACTGAAGATAATTTAACCGTATTGGATATTTTAGCTTGTGCGTTGTCATCACTATCGAAGCGTTGGGTTGCAGATGTTTGAAAGTCTTCTAATTTACTGGTTGGATCTATGGGTGCTTGTCCACCCTTTGGTGTTGCCAACGTTACTTTCACGCCTGCATCGATAAAAGCATAATAAGGCGCTGCAAATTCTTCTACCCAAAAGCCTGTTTTTTGCCCTGTATTACCCAGTTCATCGTGTGAAGTTAACACCATTAATATTTTTTTAGTCATTGCATTTACCTTTAAATTTAACGCTTCATCAATAAGTCTGTTTTTTTTCATCTACCACAAGTGTAAGCCCTCAAGCCATCATGAACAATGCAGATAAACTTGACTTCATTGTCATAAAAATTGATACAATAGGAACTATTGAATTCATTATCCGGGTTTTTATGGACATATCCTTTGAACAACTGAAAAGTATGGTGGTATTCGCTCAAGTGATTGAACAAGGTAGTTTAAGTGCCGCGGCCAAGCATATTGGACTGTCACGAGCTGTAGTCAGCTACCATTTAAAAAAACTTGAAGCGCAACTCGAAGTTAAACTACTGAATCGCTCAACACGTTCGATTAACTTAACAGAAGCTGGCCAAGCGTATTTTGAACGTTGTCAAATTATCGCTGAACAAGCTAGTGCTGCCAATCTGCAGATTGAAAACTTTAAAAACGAACCTATTGGATTACTTAAAATCACTTGCCCAGTAAATGTAGGTTTGCAAACGGTTGTGCCTGCATTAAACGAGTTTAAGAAGATTTATCCTAAAATTTCTCTTGATGTTATGTTAACTGATGAAGTTGTTAACATAATGAAGGAAGGTATAGATTTAGCTATCAGGGGTGCTCCACTGCCCGATTCAGGCTTACAAGCAAGTAAATTAGCAACCTTAAAAACATGCCTGTGTGCTGCGCCTGACTATATTCGTCAATATGGTTATCCAAAAAAGCCCTCAGATTTGAGCAAACACGAGTGGGTTATTTATAAGCTTACATCAGGTGTCGTTTCGCTTACTAAGGGGAATCAATCATTCAGCATTTCGACAAAAGGGAGTATTAGCACCAATAATGCCGCAGCACGCACCGCTTTTGTTGAAGCAGGACATGGCTTAGGTCGTATTCCCTTGTACGATGCTCTGCCAAAAATAAAAGCAGGCACTTTAATTAAGGTACTCGATGATTATGCCCTAAGCGATATCAATGTTTTTGGCGTATTTCCTCCTGGTACAGCAAGCTCGAAAAAGCTCAGGTTATTGCTGAACTTTTTAAAGGAGTATTTTACTAGTCAAATAAACTTACAAAACCGCTCAAATTAAGCTTTCATTAGCGATAAAGATAGTATGAATATTAAGCCTAAGTAAGCCTACTCATCTTCTGCTAAAACACCCCAAACATCATGTTCATCGGCATGGATAATTTGTACCCAAACCTGATCGCCCGGTTTCACATCATACTCATCTGACAAATACACTTTACCATCTACTTCTGGTGCGTCCATGTATGAACGTCCAACGGCACCAAGTTCTGTTACTTCATCAATGAGTATCAGGTATTCTTGTCCAATACGCGCTTGTAATTTTTCGCTACTAATTTGAGCTTGTACTGCCATGAAGCGTTGTAGTCGGTCTTCCATTACCTCTTCCGAAATATGATCAGGTAAATCGTTTGCAGTAGCACCTTCAACAGGTGAATACTTAAAGCAACCTACCCGGTCCAATTGAGCTTCTTCTAAAAATTCTAAAAGCTCTTGAAACTCTTCTTCAGTTTCACCAGGGAAACCAACGATAAACGTTGAGCGTATAACCAGTTCAGGACAAATTTCACGCCACTTAGCAATACGCTCTAAGACACGATCAGAGCTACCAGGGCGTTTCATTAATTTAAGAATACGTTTGTTGGCATGTTGAAAAGGAATATCTAAATAAGGCAGTATTTTACCTTCAGCCATTAACGGAATGATTTTATCAACATGCGGGTATGGATAAACGTAATGCAAACGGATCCAAACGCCCTGCTTTGCCAATTCTTCACATAATTGCTGCATGTGAGTTTTCACTGGCATACCTTCATAGAAATCCAATTTGTGTTTAACATCAACCCCATAAGCTGAAGTATCTTGAGAAATCACCAATAATTCTTTTACACCAGCATTTACTAGGCGCTTCGCTTCACCAATAACATCACCCACGGGGCGAGAGTCTAAATCACCTCGCATTGAAGGAATAATACAGAACGTACAACGGTGATTACACCCTTCCGAAATTTTTAAATAAGCATAATGTTTAGGTGTTAACTTAACGCCCTGAGGCGGGACTAGATCTACAAAGGGATTGTGCTTAGGTTTAGCGACGTGTTTGTGAACTTGCGTTAACACTTCATCGTAAGCATGTGGGCCAGTAACCCCTAATACATTCGGGTGAAGCTCAATAATTTCATCTTTCTTGGCACCTAAACACCCCGTAACCAATACTTTGCCATTTTCTGCCAACGCTTCACCAATAGTATCAAGGGACTCTTGAACAGCAGAATCAATAAAACCACAGGTATTCACAATGACCATCTCAGCATCAGCATAAGAATTTACTACATCATAACCTTCCGTGCGAAGTTGTGTGAGAATCCGTTCTGAATCCACTAAATTTTTTGGGCAGCCGAGACTTACGAAGCCTACCTTTGCAGCGCGATTTGCTTCTGGATGTGAAGTAACAACTTCTTGATGTTGCTCTTCAATCATTTTAGATGGAATGTCTAACGTGGTTGTTTGGCTTTCGTTTGAGTTAGCACTCTTCTTAGGTGCTTGTGGCTTATCGTTAGGAATGTATTGTTCTACGGTCATATGTTGCTCTGCTGCTCTAACTAGCTCAAACCAATAGGTTAAAGCGTCATAAGTGATGGTTTAACTGTCTTTATTGCAAACTTTGGGTGTTAGCTTAGGCAGTTGTTTAATGGGCGGGATTATACAGGAATGTTTTAATAGGTGGTAATAATTGCACTTGTTAATTAAATGTAACTAAAACAACATATTGTGATTGGATAAGTGTCCAATTATTTTACACTGTTGAGTTTTGTGATTTAGTAAAAATCAATATCACACTGAAAAAAAAGAATTTTTATTATTTGGCATAATTTGTGTTTATGTATAATTTAAAAAAAATACCATTCTGCTTCAAGGAATGTATTACAAAGGAAAATTCGATGAATATAAAAATGTTAAAAGCGGCTTTGGTTGGTTTAGTTTTAAGTGTGAGTGGCTTTGCTAATGCTGGGTTGATTACCATTAGCCAAACTCAAGAGATCACATCAGACGGACAAGGCTTTAGTTTTAATTTTAGTATGCTTCCAGTTGAAATTAGTAACCTTCAATTTTTCGTAAATGTTAATGGAGACTACTCAATAGGGCAAAATGAATTTCTCGAATTAACTTTTCAAGACTTTTCTGGGCTAATAAAATTATCTCCAACGGGAGTTGATAGTAATACAATAAATGAATTTTCCTTGAATGAATTTGATTTTGATACAATCAACTGTTGTATTAATCATAATATATCAGCATCTTTTTCTATTGGCTCAACACCAAGCACTTTTTTACAAGGAAATAACTTTATTGTCTACTTACAAAACTCATCAGATGTTCGCGATGATACGGCATGGTATCCTGAACACTTAGACTTTGTTGAAATTGGTTTTACTTATACTACAGATGTTCCAGAGCCATCTACCCTTGCCATCTTCGCATTAGGTATTATGGGTTTAGCATCAAGAAGATTCAAAAAACAGTAATTTAACTATTTAATGTTAAATAAAGCACCATTTGTTGGTGCTTTTTTATTGCCTGTAATTTACCACGCAACACTTAATCGGTTGCTAAAACCACCTACCCGAAAGTAACTTGTACTTATTGTTATTCATTCAATAAGGCATTAGATGAAATCAACAGCATTAAGCAAAGTTAACAATGTGAACCATTCACTCAGAGCATTTTTCAAAGTTCGATTGTCGAACTTGTTGCCGAGTTAGATTGATGTCAGTATTAGCTACATCAAACAGCAACATTCACTGGTTTATGCCCTCAGATAAGAAGAAATGCTATAGCTACATACGCTGGTCGAGTGATAAACAATCAGGCGGCAGCACTCTCGCACGTCAGTTAAAAACAGCACAAGAAATTGCTATAGAGCAGGACTTAGAGCTTGTTGAAATGATTGACAGTGGCATTAGTGCTTTTAAGGGCAAGAACGCCAAAGACGGTGAATTGGCGGCATTTATTAAAGCAGTAGAAAATAAATTAATACCAAGTAATAGTTGGTTAGTCGTGGAGAACCTAGACCGTCTATCCCGTGAAGCTATTATAAATGCGCAACAGCTATTCTTGAAGTTAATGAAGCTTGGTATTACCGTTGTAACTGGCATGGATAAAAAGATTTATAGCAGTAAATCTATTACAGAGAATCCAATGGAATTAATGTATTCCATTATGCTATTTTCTCGTGCACACGAAGAATCAGCGACTAAGTCTAAACGCACTTATGGTAATGCATTAAGTATCATCGAAAAGTACAAAAACGGTGAACGAAGTACTGACGGTTATGTTATCGCCATTAAATCAGTCGGTACTAATATGTGGTGGTCTGATTGCTCAGACGGTAGTGTTAAACCCCACCCTGTTTATTTTCCTATCGCTCAAGAGATTATCAGTTTAGCTATTAATAAAGGCATGGGTACTCATACTATCGTTAAATACTTAAACGAAACTTATCCAGCCCCTTTGCCGAAGATAAAAAAAGAAAAGGGTGAAGTTGGTGTTTGGTCACTTAATCGCATTAACCAGTTTTTACAAAAACGAGCTATGATTGGTGAAAAAACAATAACAGTAGACAACACTGAACATATATTAAAAGATTATTATCCCCCACTTTGTAACGAAGAAACATTTTATAAACTTAGGCACTTACGACAACAGCGTAATGTTAAACCAGAGCATAGCGATAAGGTCTATTTATTCTTGGGTCGTGACATTATCAGGTGTGGTCACTGTGGCTCTAAAATGACGAGTCACACAACTAACGAGAATAAAGATAAAGGCAAATATAATAAGTTTCGCTATAAGTGTGCCAGTGGTCAGAATGCTACTGGTAAGTGCCGCGCATGGACATTTAATGCTATTTGGCTCGATGATACTGTTATTCGTTTAGCGGCTAATCATATTTTTAGACCTCTACATAAATCACAAGACTTAAACGTTGCGCTCAAAGGGCTTGAAGAAAACCTTATCGATAAAAAGCAACAAATTGAAAACTTACTGAGTCTAGCCAAACAAGGGATTGCGCCAAAATCAGTACTATTAGAAATAACAGAATTAGAAAATAACATTGAACAACTAACGAGTGGCATTGAAACGGGTAAACTTCATCGTGCGGCTGAGCTAACAGAAACAGTTGAATGGGGAGAGGTCGATGAGCGTGTACTTGACTATAATCAGCACGAATTGCGCCGTGAACTTAAAGATAAAATACGCCTATGTGTTAAACAAGTTATCTGTAGCCAAGTAAAAGCAAAGCTTGTTAAGTTCACCATTACTTTTGTTAACGACATTACTATTGTTGCTTATCGCTCCCCTATGACACTTGTGTTCGATGGTATTGCTTGGAGTGCCTTAGGTGACTTTTATAAGCAGCCTGTTACGTTAAGTAAAGCAGAGCAATTTAAAAATAGTATCATGGGTGACTCGACCCAGATTGATCGCGATACATTACAAGATGAATTGGGCGATTTAGCCGAATTTATTATTACTCCGCCAGTTGAAAATATTGGTGAGAATGAAAGTTATCAGTATCAGGGGTTAAGTAATGTCTCTTCTGAGATGATGACTTTACTTAAAGCAGGTGAAGATCCTAAGCAGTTGTTACACGACTTAACCCGTGTTGAGCATTTAACTGATTGGGCGAATGGCTTTAGTAAGGATGTCCCTAAAATAATTGAGTCTCAACTGACAACATTTAAGCACAAATATAAATCTCATATTTGCCATAAAGCAACACCAGTTATTCATTATATTGACGAAGTTAAAGTCGGTTTAAGTGGCGCAATTAAACATGACCTATTATCTGAGTAGTCTGAGTAAACGTATCACTAATTATATTCAGTAAAGATCGGTAATCATCCATCCCTATAATTATCTTCTATAGAACAATATAAAAATTCTGGTCGCGTGGTTTAAGCCCCATGGGTAAATTAAGTCGGTTGAGCTGCTACTCTGTCGCGGCAGTATCATCAGCTTTCTTTTTTGGCTCATACTGATACATAACAGCAACAAGTTCAGCGTGTACTTTTTGTTCTACTCGTTCAATATCCTTCATCTTACGTAGTTGTCGTATATGACGCAATGTTAGGCGGCTGCGATTAGTGTCATCATATTCGGTTGTTATAACCTCACCATGCAATTCTCGATCTATTGGCAAGTTCCATTGCTCATTTAATATAGCTAGCTCGTATTTAACGCAAGCGTCATTCAGCTCTTTAATTTTCATTGTGTCAGTTCCTTTGTTTACTGTATTTATCAGTTGTTACTGGCAAGTAAAAAATAAACACCACAAACAAAGCTACTAGTGAATATAAACTGTAAGCCCACCAAGTTTTCCACGGGGGTGGGCTAATCGTTAAATTTATCGATAATAAGTTTTCACTCCATTTACCATAACTGTTAGAAGCTTTTACTAAAAAAGTATATGAGCCTCCATCTAAGTTAGTAAATGATGCAATATTTCGATTACCTATATCGATCCAATTATCATCGTATCCCTCTAACTTATAGGCATATTGATTTTTATTCGGTGAAATAAAATCTAACGCAGAAAATTCAAATGAAAAGAAGTAATCAAGGTAAGAAAGCTTTATATCTTTAACATAGGGGTATGGAGTATCAAGCTTAAACGGTTGCCCCATCTTATTAAAACCAGTTAATACAATATTAAATTCGCTCTTTTCAGATTCAATATATTCGGTATTAAAAAACTCTATTCCCCTTTGACTACTGGTAAATAAAGTTTCATTACTGCCCTTTACAAGGCTATTAGAGTAATAGTTTGAACCAATTAGGCCATTATGATTATCATAATTAGTTACTTGACCAGAATAGGTATCTAGTTTTGAAATACCTTTATTGGTTGTAAGCCATAGATGACCTTTTTTATCATCTGAAATAGCTCGAATTAAAGATGTAGGTAACCCATTTTCCCTATCAAAATGTTTAAAGCTCTTGGTTTTAGGTAAATATAAATTGAGACCTTCTTGAGTCGCAATCCAAATTTTTCCATTGCTACTTTGATGCACATCTTCGACAATACTTCCCAACAAGCTTCCCTCTTCTTTGTCGTCTTTAAAAGATATAAAGCGTTGTGTTGGTTCGTGCCAAAGATTAACGCCACCTCCTGTCCCTACCCACATATTGTGTTCACTATCTTTAAATATTTCAGATACTTCTGGATGTGATAATCCTGTGGATTCATCTAAATGAAGGAATTCTTTAGTCAAAGGATTGTATTGATAAACACCATTTTTATAGGTTCCTATCCATAAGATACCATGTTGGTCCATATTAAGCGCTCGTAACTCTCTGAACTCTTTATGATTAGCATCTGATTTAGGGTATGTAAATAACTCAAGGTCTTTAGTATCCAAATTGAATTTAGCTAACCCTTCATCTTGAGCAATCCAAATGTCATTTTTTCCATATTAAAAAACAATAGGTTTTTCTAATAATCTATTCCCTGCATAACCATTTTTTTCACTAAAAATAGTCTCAGTTAGTTTTTCTAATTTTTGAGAAAGAACATGCCACTTATACATTTGAGAAGTTGAAGACACAATTAATACATCACCATTCGAATCCGTTGTAATACCATTAGGTGAAACTAATTCATCGCTATTAATCGGCTTAAATTTTCGGTGTGGAATTAATTTATATATACCTTCTGTTTCACTAGTTACCCATATTGTTTTACTACTATCTTCAAAAACAATTCTCAGACCATTATTATTATCAAGATCAAACTTTTCAATTTGACTGCCTGAATTCGATTTTCTATACAAACCTTTACTGGTAACAAACCAAATAAAACCTTGTTTATCTTCAATCATAGAATTTATTTGATCAACTATTTCACCTTTTTGGTTTTTCAATCGCGTAAAAAGTCCACTGACAGTATCAAAAAGAAATGGCCCTTGTTGGGTACCTACATAAATTGTGCCCTTTGACGTTTTTAAAATATTACGAATTTCATTTGCCCCTGTAGGAGAGTTATTAGTGGGGTCAGGGAAGAAATGAGTAAAAGATTGATTCGTTTTATCAAATAAATTCAAGCCAAAACTAGTCGCTACCCATAGGCTATTATTATTATGGTTTTCTATGTCCCATATTCTATTATGAGATAAGCTAGTATCGTCTCCTTTAACTTTATTAAAATGAACAAAACGATCATTACCGAGATACCTACTTAGCCCTTTATCGTAAGAGCCCAACCAAATAGTACTTTCTTGGTCATGAAATAACGTTTGAATTCTAGTTGATGATACGGAGTCAGAACGCTGAGGGTCATGAATAAAATTTTCAAAATGACCTAATTGGGGATCATATAGGTTAGCCCCTCCCCCCCATGTTCCTATCCATATTTGTCCTTTTTTGTCTAACATTAAATTGCCAGCATCATTATTTGATAATCCATTAGTACTCGTACTATCAAATTCAAACAAGGTAACTTTTCGCCCGTCATAACCCATAACACCGTTTTCTGCAGTGCCAAACCATAATAATCCTTGATGGTCCTGGATAATGGAGTAAATCTCAGAAGAAACAAAACCATCTTCCGCTGTAAGCTTTTCTACAGAGTATTCATTAATCAATTTTGCAGGCTGCTCTTTACTTTCCGCAGGCGAAATGAGCAGCACTAAAAGAATAAAAAAACACACTACACGATTAAAAAACAACACGTTATACACCATAGACTTTATAGCTTTCTTAATTCAGTGAAACAGGCAAAGTGAAACAAGCCTTACTCTAGTTTATTTAGCAGTTGATATCTATCTCAATAAAGACTCTTCGTAAAACACACATCTAAAAGTAATTACTATCGGCACCTATTTATTACGACATTTCATCCATAAACCTACGCAATATTTTTTACGAGTTATCTAAATATTAATACTAATATCCATTTTAACGAATTAAATATTTTTTAATGATTAACCAGAGCAAGAATAATAATAATTTCAAACCTATAATGTTTATTAGCATCAATTCATAAAAGTGAGTAAAGCCTTTAATATTTAAAGTATGATCACTTTATTGAAATAAGTACTGCATATTCTAGGTGGAAATTATTTAGTCTCTGATATATATGGCTTTTACACCACCGACAAACTCTATTCATCATTTGCAGTATAGCTTTTAGATAAAATAACTTATTGGTATTATTTTAATTGTACGATCTGAATAAATAGCGATGTTTAAAACTTGTTAATTTAATGTATACTCCTTATTAAATAATAAGGAGTAGGTGTTCAAAGAAAGAACTTAAGTCATACCAAATCAACATATTAGGAATTAAATTTGCAAAGTGCATATAAAAATCCTGTCGTAATTTTGTCACTCCTTTTAACTTTTATACCTTACAGATTAATTGCAACAGGTCTTGAAGTTAACCATAATATTGCATTGTTAATTGCATTAGTTTTCATACAAATTATCTCACTAAATTGTATTATCTCTGCTAAAAAACATACTAAGTCAAAATCTTTAAAACTCTTTTGGCAATATCTAGTTATAGTGTCTATTGGCGGAGGGTTGGCTAATACTATTCTGATTCTTTTTCCCTCATTTAATTTAACTCAAGATTTTTTATCTTTATTTAGCTATTTCTTTATTATCCTAGCGATTGAAACTAACCCGCACCTTAACGAAACGCCAATTAATAAATATTCTGGTGGGCGTGTTCCTGCCATTTTTTTTGTCGTCGTATGTTTTAGCTATTTTATATTGCTACCCTACGAGTTTTCGGAAATAAATGATGGAAGTCGAAAATCTTCAGTAATATTTCACTTATTAATTACGGGCTTAATTGGTTATAGGTTGAGTATTAGCTTTTTGAAATCTTCAAGTTCTTATTGGCGGAATATATATGGCCTGTTGCTTTTAGGAGCTTTAGTTATTTTTTCTGATAACTTATTCAATTTTTTCGAGATGAACAGTACTAAAAGCAATATTTCAATGCTCAACTCTATTTTCATATTATTCCCTTTTTGCGTACTTATCATTGCAAGCAAGATATCCTTAGTCACCGACATTCCTCCTATTTCCAATCAGTATGAAGTTAATTCAGAGCTTTATATGTTATTGCTGGTTTTGGGGCTGCTATCACTGCATTTAATAGGTAGACAATACCAATTATTTTACAATACCAATCATTATTGGCAGTCCGTAATTGTTTTAGGGTGGTTAACAGCTGCCATTATCTTTATTAGCTTATTAACCATCAGAAAAAGAAAGGTACATCAGCAATTAAAAAAAGACTTTTACTTCATTAAAGATCAAATAAAAAAACTACAAGACAAAAATATTATTCTAAAAAAATCGATTATTTATAGTGAAAATAAAGCGATTGTAAATGCTTCTAACAATGCAATTTTAACAGTCTCTAAAACGGGAGAAATTTTATCTGCAAACCCTTCTGCCGTGCAAATCTTTCAGTTACTCGAACAAGATTTAATTCGTTCAAACATAAGCGCTTTATTTTCAACTGATGACAAAATGCACTATTTTTTCGACTTTAATAGTAATATTTATGAGCTACAGCGAAAAGAACAAGGTCTAACCGTCGAATGCAAAGCCATCAGATCTGATAAAAGTGAGTTTCCTGTTCAAGTTGAATTGCAATGGGCAGAACGACAAGAGTCTCCCTTGATTGTCATAACTTTTATTAACCTAACAGCAAGGAAATTAGCCGAGAAACAAGCACTTGAATTAAAAGATAAGTTTATTGCCAACATATCACATGAATTTAGAACCCCTCTAACCATTATTAACGGTGTACTAGACAGGTATTTAGAACACACAAACTCAACAAAAGAAAAGCAAGAATTAACCACAGCTAAGCGCAACGGTTTAAGATTAGTGAGAATGGTTGAGCAGCTTTTAGAGTTATCTCGACTTAATGATAACCCTAAAATGTCATTAGCTACTTATCGCCTAGAAACATTAATGCAAATGCCTGGCGATTCATTTAAGCGATTAGCGATACAGAATCAGTTAGCTTTTAACATAGAGATTCCTTCCAATTTATGGCTTGAATGCGATGCTCAAGCATTTGAGAAAATACTCTTTAATCTTTTAGCAAATGCGATCAAATACACACCTGCGGGTGGTGAAATAAGTGTTAATGCATATCTAGAACAAGAAACTATAATTATTGATGTTATTGATACTGGAATTGGTATTAGTAAAGCTTCTCAAAGCAAAATTTTTGAACGATTTCAACGTGCTGAAGATCAAAAAAACCAAGGGATTTTTGGTGTAGGCATTGGATTATCTTTAGTTAATGAATTAGTAAAAGCTCACCAATGGCGAATTAACTTAGTGAGTGAATATAATCATGGTAGTAAATTCACTTTATCTATACCTGCAGCTAAACCTATTGAAATTGAGACAGTTCTTCATCACAGTATGTCTGAAGAAGAGTTGTCATCTATTCTGGTAGAGCAAAATTTACCAACAAATATTCCTAAAAATGAAAACCAACAAGTTGTGCTTATTATTGAAGACAATAAAGATATGCAAAGTCACATCAAAAAAGTCATTGAACAAGCACATCATTGTATTCTAGCAAGTAGTGGAGAAATTGGTTTATCAATCGCACAAGAATATATCCCTGATTTAATAGTGTGCGACATAATGCTTACAGGAATTGATGGGTTTGACGTATTAAAACAATTAAAAGAAAGTGAAGTTACTTCGCATATTCCTGTCATCTTATTAACGGCACGTTCAGATTTAGATAGTCGACTACATGGTCTCAATTTACACGCAGATGATTATTTAAGTAAACCATTTAATCAACAAGAGCTGTTAGTACGAATAGAAAATTTAATTAAAAATAGAGAAAAATTGCAGCAAACTCATTTAAATAAATTTAGAGCTGTGCAAACGAATGAAAGAAAGGAGGCTTGTCATGAAAAGGCTTCATTACTAACAAATGAAGAAGGCATCATTGAATCTCAAGAAGATATATTTTTAGATAAATTAGAAATTACAATCGCTAAAATGTATATAAACCCAGAATTAGGTATATCACAACTAGCAAATAATATGGCAATGAGTGAACGTCAATTACAGAGAAAAATTAAAGTCATTTTAGGCACGACTCCCAATAACTTCATTAAGGAATTTAGACTTAAAAAAGCTCAAGAAATGCTTAAAAGTGGCGCGCAAATAGGCCGTATAGCCTTAGATGTTGGTTTTTCATCTCAAACTTATTTTGGTCGTTGCTTTAAAGAAACTTACCACTGTACTCCTAAACAATATCAACAAAACTGTGATGATTTATAGTTGCTACTACTTTCTGTTTTAAGCTTGGCCTAATCGTACTGTTTATTCTGAAAACAATGAATTAAGGTAATAATATACCAGTTAAGGTGCTTTTTCAGTAAACCCTGCTTGTTTCTTCAGGCGTGATATTTCATCGGGAAACTGCTTCATTTTTTGATTTATCAGAGTTAAAAGCTTAGTTTCTGTATAGGTCGACAAATAAAACTTTGTAGGAGTAAAAGGTAAATTTTTCGCCATCACTAAATTGTCAATATTGCCTTGTTCCATAAGAAATTCAGCGACATTATATTCAATGTCAGCACCATCTACACGATTAGCGACAACCATTTTAAGTGCCGATAGCGCACTAAAAGTTTCGGTAAAAGTTACATTTTTCTTAAGCTTGTACCAGCCAACCGGTGAAAAGCCGCGAGGAAAAGCAAGATGCTTGAATTGCTCAATTTTCATCTCAGAGTTTTCTTTTATAACAATAGTGCCACCAAGCGCTAACACAATGCTATCACTATAATGCCTGAGCCCAATATCGCTTTCACTATGCCAGTTAGGATTATCGGGATAAATAAAATCAATAGATTTACCGTGCTGATATTCTGACTTTAAACGTTTTATCGGTAGTGCCTTAACTAGGAACTGGCATTCTGTTCGTTTTGATAGCCAATCAACAAATCCGGCAAAAAAATTGGGCTGATCATGTTCAACAAAATTGTAATGTGGACTATATGCAATAGCTTCTACCCCAATAACATAAACTTTCTCTGGTTGTGGACAAGCGGCAACAGAAGTTTTTGGTAGAAGAAAAACAGCTAATAATAGCCATTTCGCAGCGAGAGTATGAACAATACTACTTTGTAAATACATAAATACCTATAAATAATATAACTATAAGAAGAGTAAACGCTAGCCCTTATTTAATCAATGAACCGCTTACTTTATGAGACCTTAGATTGTTAATAACGGACGTTACACTTATATTAAAATATCGGCTTAACCTGAGAAGTAGTTCTTTTCATAGTTTACTAAATATCTTTAGTTTCACGATTTATAACAAGCTCTGTTTTGAATTAATAAGATCAAAAACTTACTCAGCCAACTTTTAATACTATTTTTTGTTTCAGCTCTTCTAAGTTTGTTACTTGCAACATATCAATAAACTCAAAGGGTTGCTCTTTAGGTTCATATAAGCCAATCCATGAATACTCTGAGTGCTGATCTATTAATCGCAAACCTTTTTCAATTAAAACACTCATTTGATCCCAAGAAATATCAACCGGTTGCTCTCGATTAAATGGATAAAAAGAATATGCAACGTTCAAGGAAGTAGTTTTTTTAAACACACTTTCAAATCGCTCTACTAATCGTGCTGAAAGTTCAGCGACATTATTGTCTTTTTCATAACCAATGATGGCAAACGTTTCATCAGACCAACGAATCAAGAGATCATCATTATTTCGGGTATAGAGTAGTAAATCGGTAAAATTTACTAATTGGCTGTTATTGACGTTGTGAATATCTTTAATATTGATCATTAATATATATAAGCGCGGTAATATATTACGTTGAACTGGTAATAAATTTTGATGAATTTGATTCATTAATTGACTGGCTTGTTCAATATATATATCAAGATAACGCCTACTTTTAATACCTGTGACTTTATCAATAGTCGCAGTTAACTCAAGTTTCTTATTCGCTAATTGTAATTCCGTATTTTTAGCTAAATACTTCTTAGTCTTCTCTTCAACTTGTTTTTTGAGATCTTGCTTTTGTAACTGTTCAATCGCAAGTTTTCTATTCAAAAATCGTGAATAACTCAGTAATGCTAAAGCAATTACTGCAACATACGCCATATAAGCCCACCATGTTTTCCATGGTGCTGGATTCATCACAATATTTAACTGGTATGGTTCACTCCAAACGTCATCATTATTACCCGCGATAACTTGTAAGGTATATGATCCTTGAGGTAAGTTAGTATAAGTCGCTCTTCGTAATTTTCCTGCATCAATCCATTGTTGATCAAATCCCAATAGTCTGTATTTATAACGAGTAGAATTAGGGTTTGCATAATTTAACCCTACATATTCAAATGATATTAGTTGATCACTATGTTCAAAAATAATCGATGACGATGAATCTAATGGCTTATCAAACAGCATAGGTTCATTTAAACGATATATATCTGTCAACCTTATCAATGGAGCAACTTGTTCACTTTTGATTATTTTAGGAGAGAGACTTGTTACACCTTTTCCAGCACCAAAATATAGGTTATTTTGACTATCGGAAAAGACTGCACCATGATTATATTCAATATCAACAAGACCATGACTTAAATCAAAATGTTTAAAGCTCTTTTTCTGATTTGAGTAACGTGATATTCCTTTATTCGAACTTATCCATAAATCCCCTTCCAGATCTTCTTCAATCGCATAAACAGTTCTACTTTTCATGCCATCTTTGGCATCTACTTTTTCAAAGGCAAATACTTCATTTAACATATTTTCATGAGAAATATAATTTAAGCCAGCTCCTTGTGTGCCGATCCACAAGCCTTTACTCTTGTCTTGCAATATTATCCATGCCAAATCACTCGATATACTATCAGCATTGCCATCTTCATGTTTAAGGTGCATAAAAGCATCGTTTTGATAATCAAAACGATTAATTCCGCCACCATATGTAGCCAACCATAAATAACCAGATTCATCCTCTAACATTTGCAATATATGATTACTACTTGGCCCTGTTTCTATTTTTTCCTCCTTCATAGTATATCGCGTAAAAGTACCATCATTATTTAAGCGGTTTACCCCTTGATGAAAAGTGGAAACCCATAAATTTCCTTCTCTATCCTTGATGATATCAGTGATACTATTAGCAGAAATAGAATATTTGTTATGGCTTTCATGACTAAAATTTACAATCGCTTTTGTATTAAGGTCTACCTGAAATAAACCCGAAGAACGTGTGCCAACCCAGAGTTTATTGCCATCAAAAAACAATGTCATAATACGTATCTCTGCAAAATAATCATTCAAATCCAAATGAGAGATAACATTTTTCTGGAGTGATATTTGATACAACCCTCCACTGTAGCTACTAAAAATCACCTTATCTGCTGAGACTTGTGCAAAGCTGGTAACATTATCATTGGTAATAACCGGGTGGGTTCTACTGCTAAATTGACTAAAGGTAGTCATATTTGGATCCCAACGATTAACACCAGTAAAGGTTCCAATCCACATCATATTATTTCTGTCTTCAAAAAAAGTCAGAATAAAATCATTACTTAAGCTGTAGGGGTTATTGGGAGCATGGTTATAACGCCAAAAATTGTTTTGTTTTTCATCGTAAATCAATGCTCCTTTGTCTGTCGCAATCCAAATTTTTCCGGTTGAATCCTGATAAACATCTCCTATGATATTACTTATAATCGACGTAGGATCATCTTCAATGAATTCAAAGTGCTTAAATTCACCGTTATCGACCGAATACTTAATTAATCCTTTATCAATTGTTCCTATCCATAAACTCCCTTTATCATCATAAAATAATGAAAAAATAAATTTGTTTATATATAAATTAGAGTTACTTTTTCTAAGTTTAACCAATTTAATAAAGTTACCATTTAAGTCGAAAATACTAATTCCTCCACCATTAGTACCGACCCAAATTTGATTTTCTAATTCAACGATAGCGTTTACTGTGTTATGAGATAAGCTTTTAGGCTTTCCTAAGTTTTGAACAATATGTTTAATCGACCATGACTCATTACTTGTAGTAAGCACATTTAGTCCATTATCCGTACCAATCCATAACTGCCCTCTGCTATCTTCAAAAAGAGCATTTACCGTATCATTAGTTAGGGGGATATTTTCTGTTTTAGTCGTTATATGAAAAAAATCTTGACTATCTTCACGGTATAAATTTAATCCTCCTCCATGAGTAGCAACCCATAACCTCTGCTTTTTATCGATAAATATTCGGCTTGTAACATCTGAACTTAACGAGTTTTTTTTAGCACTATCGTGATGGAAACTTATGGTTTTATAGCCATCAAATTTGTGTAATCCTTCAGATGAACCAAACCACATGAATGAATTTTTATCTTGAGCGATAGTGCGGACAAACTTATAAGACATAGGGTTTTCTACGCCATAGCCTTTAAAGAGTTTAAGATCTTGTGCGTAGGACATTAAACTGAAAAATAAGGTGGAAAATAAAACAAAATAACTATTCTTAAGAATAAAGTGAAAATATAGAAACAATTTTTTACCCTTATTAATGAATTGAGCCAATAGTGTATTGGCTCATTTAACTGTTTATTGTTGTTCAACCCAATTATTAACACTGATAGTGGCAGCTTCGGGGTCAGAAAAATTGTTTTTCCAAATGAGGACATCTGTTTCAACGTTATTCTTCCAAATCAATACATCAGTTTCAAAGTTATTTTTCC
>Ga0233426_10000712_pt1 | contig 33718 bp, 29 predicted proteins | sample SI_118_April2016_6_FD_179875 | JGI IMG/M metagenome (GOLD analysis project Ga0233426, IMG submission 179875) | Seawater microbial communities from Saanich Inlet, British Columbia, Canada - SI_118_April2016_10_MG | ecosystem: Environmental > Aquatic > Marine > Inlet | place: Canada: British... | reverse complement strand
GATGGTGATCAAACAGATTTTAGTGCAATTATAGGACTAAAAGGTGAATTCAAAAATGAGACCTACTATGACTTCAGCATCAGTAAAGGTTCTAATGAATTAAATTATTTTTTAAATAACAGTATTAACCCGGGTTTAGGCTTAACCGCTGATTTAGAAATCCCTCAAATGGACTTTAATACGGGTGGTTACAAGCAAGAAGAAATTAACATAAATGCTGATTTTTCTGTACCCGTTGGAGATACTTTAAACGTAGCATACGGCGCTGAGTGGCGAGAAGAAACTTATAGCAGTTTGGCCGGAGAGCTCAATTCATACTCTGACGCAAGTGGAACGCCAAATGGTGGCGTAAGTGGCATGCGTGGCATTGAAGCAATCAATGCAGGCTCATTTTCTCGGGATAACTATTCGGTATACCTTGATGTAGAACATGATGCGACTGATGAACTATTGATGCAATACGCATTACGCTATGAAGACTTTTCTGATTTTGGGAGTACAGCAAACTGGAAAGTTGCAGGAAATTACAGTATCACTGAGGATGTATCTTTACGTGCGGCAATTTCAACGGGGTTTCATGCACCGACACCTGGTCAGGCAAATGTGAGCACAACTATTACTACATTTGATGGTGTAACTGGTGCACAAATTGAAGAAGGTTTGATCCCTGCTTCATCAGATTTAGCTGTCTCACTTGGTGGACAAACACTTAAAGAAGAAACATCAAGCAACTTTAGTTTTGGCATATCGTCTAATTTTGAAAATGACACAAGTGTTACGTTAGATTTCTATAAAATAGCAGTGGATGATCGTATTTATCGTACAGGTAACATTGCGGTTGATGATCCTCGTTTTGGCTCTGTTTCTTTTTATACTAATGTACTTGATGTGGAACATTCAGGCATCGACTTAGTCATTTCCAGTACTTTTGAGTGGAATAATTCAATATCAACGGATATTGCCTTTGCTTATGGTTATAACAAAATTGAAGTGGTTAACGTTCGAGAAGTTAATGGTAATACTCCTGTTTCAGAGTCTACTGTTGAAGATATTGAAAATAACTTCCCTAATTCACGTTTCGTCTTTACCACAAACACATCAATAGGTGATGATTGGAACTTAATGGTACGTGCTAACTATTATGGTGCTCATTATGATGAAAGAGGCACTATTTCGGGTACACCTGATGGTAGTGGTGGCATTGAATCAGGAAGCCAAAGTGCTGAAGTTAATTCAATTGTTTATCTTGATGCGGAGTTAAGTTATCAAGTGAATGATGCATTAAGACTTAAATTAGGCGCTTCAAACATCCTTGATTCATATATAGATGAAGTAGATGCACCTTATGCTAACCGTCAAAGTGTTGGTCTACAGTACCCACGTAGAAGTGCTGCAAACTATGAAGGCGGAAGCTGGTATTTAGGACTTTCTTATAATTTTTAATAAGTAAAAGTATACTGAAAGGGTTGTTTTATCAATAACCCTTTCTCTACTCCTACGTTAAATTAACTCATTAAAAAATCATATTTCTGTAACTTATTCACGGCGTGCCCCTTAAGCTAACACAACAATTTACAACAGGCTTTCAATATTATGTATGTGCATCCATCACTTAATCAATACTTAAGAAAAAGTAAACATTCTGAAACATTACAGGTTAATCAACTGTCGCTTACTCGAGCTGAAAATGACCAACCTGTTTTCAAGTTTGGCTTTGGTCAAAGTCCATTTCCTGTGCCAGAAGAAATTACAGCAGAGCTAGCAAATGCAGCTTATAGAAAAGAGTATATGAGTGTCCAAGGGCATTTACCATTGAGAGAGGCTATTGCTAATTTTCATGAAGAAAAAGAAGGTAAAAATTGGCAAGCTGAAAATATAATCGTCGGTTCAGGCAGTAAGATTTTATTGTTCTGTGTTATGGCAGCATTCGAACAAGCTGAAATTTTACTACCTGCTCCAAGTTGGGTTTCATATGAACCTCAAGGACAATTAGCTGGTCATAAAGTGACTTGGCTTAACACTATATTCGAAAATAAATGGCATTTACCCCCTGAACAATTAGATCGATATTGTGCTGAACGAAAAATGCCAGAAACTCCATTAATTTTAGTCCTTAATTATCCAAGTAACCCAACAGGACAAACATATAATGGTGTGGAATTATTTGCACTAGCAGCAGTAATGAGAAAACATAATGTAATTGTCATCGCTGACGAAATATATAGCCTACTTAGCTATAAAAAAGACTATTCGACCATCGCAGATTATTACCCTGAAGGTTGTATCGTATCATCAGGTCTTTCTAAATGGTGCGGAGCTGGAGGTTGGCGTTTAGGTTTTATGCATATTCCTCCGCAGCTAGAAAATTTACTTTCAACGGTGATTGGCGTGGCGTCAGAAACTTATTCGTGTGCACCTAGTCCCATTCAAATAGCCGCTACAAAAGCTTATTCTAGTCTGAGTATTACTGATACTTTTATAGCAAAGCAAATTGATATTTTATCGGATATTAGCGAGTACTGCGCTAAATCGCTTAACGACATTGGTATAAACGTTCATGCCGCAGAAGGCGGATTTTATTTATTCCCTGACTTTTCTGCTTTTGCTGAAAAATTAAAAGTTCGAGGCATTGAAACCAGCGAACAATTAACCACAACTTTAATGGAAGAAACTGGCATAGCATTACTGCCCGGCAGTGCTTTTGGTATGTCACAAACTAGCTTAACGACTCGTTTAGCCTTTGTAGATTTTGATGGTTCACACACCCTTTCCCAACTACCCAATGAATACAACTATGAAAAAATTAAAAAGGGTATATCGATACTTTGCCTTTGGTTTTTGTCTTTAAAGTAAATAGGTAGAGAATTATAAAGTTTAAGTACCTACTTGCTTTATTAACAATGTACTTTCTTAAGTTTTATATGTTTTGGTTTCATATAAGTAATAAAAAATTGGTTGATTAAGTCATGGAGAATAAAATGAAAGAGCAAATAATTTTTGATCAAACATCTCGAACGTCTAATGTTATTAACTTGTCTAAGAATAAGAAATCTACGTTACGTAATGCTCTTATGGACTTACTCAATACTAATCAGTACAGCACCCAACAAGAGCTAGCCACTGCATTAAAAAACCAAGGGTTTGGGGAAATCTCACAAGCGAAAATGTCAAGACTGCTAACAAACGCGCGTGCAATAAAAAAATACGACAAAGATAAATCTTTTTACCAGTGCCCTAATGAAAAACAAAGACTTCAATCTATCGACTCAGTAGGATCGCTTGCACTTAATATTGCGCATAACAAAACGCATATCGTGCTAAAAACCGTTAAGGGTGGAGCTGCAATAGTAGAAACAATGTTAAGTACAATGAGTAAATCTCATGGCATTTTAGGGTGTATCGCTTCAGATACAACTATTTTAATCATTCCTTGTGATACATCAAAAATAAATGACCTTGTACATTCAATTAAAAATCACTTAAAAATGGATACATTACATGTCGTATCAAGTTAGAACTTATAGTTAACGCCGGCATAATAATAAGCGCCATTAAAACCAAAAGGTGCTGAACGGCGCGAATAGGTAAATACGCCGAGGCTTCTTACAATGATATTGCCACTGGCGTCTTCAATCGTTCCGGCCCTCGAGTTTCCTATTTCATTTTCGTCAGGCATCACATTAAACAAATTATTACTACCAAAATTAAATGAAAAGTCATTATTAAATTGATAATTAATACGTAAATCAGTAATTAATTCAGCACCATAAGTTTGACTACCGCCGTCCATAATGGTGTATTCCCCATAACGATTGAATGTTAGGTTCATCGCCCATTTTTTGTTTTTATATAACGTGCTTAGGCTGATTCTATTTTCTGGCTGCCACTCTTCTATAATAGAAATATCCTGTTCTGAAAATATTTTATCTGGTGCAATATCTTCTAATCTACTATTTTCCGGTGTAAAAATATCAATAACATCTGTTCCTGTAAAATTAGCGGCAAGAGTTACATCGAAAAGACCGTCAAAGACATGCGTATTCCACGTGACGATCATATCAAGTCCCGTGGTTTCAGTATCTGCGCCATTTAGAAAAAACTGACTAACACCAGCACCAGAAGACTTCAACGCTGCGTCGAGTGCTGATGATAAACCTTCCCCTAATTTATTACTTATGACAATTCTATCTTGAATATCAATCGAATAGAGATCAACTGTAAGCTTTATTTCGTCAGTTGCTTGATAAACAACGCCTAAACTATAATTGGTAGACTCTTCTTCTTTTAATTCAGGTATACCGACCACTTTAGCCAATACACTGTCATTTCTGAACGTTCCAACTTGCTGAGCAATCAGGTCCCCTTCAATATTATTTGGATCAGTCACGAATTGTGTGCTGATATTATTAAAGTAAAGTTGTTGCATCGAGGGCGCACGGAATCCAGTGCTGAATGCCCCCCTAACAGCAAAAAATTCAGTTATAGACCAATTGGCTGCTAACTTCATATTAGTACTATCAACAAAGCCATCATAGTCATCGTATCGAATAGCTGCGCTGAGGATAAAGTCCTCAGTCAAATCCTTTTCCGCATCTACATAAAAAGAATACACATCTCTTGTTTCATCAACAGCTGATACTGGACCAATACCACCAAAACCTTGGGTTCCAGCACTACGATCATCAGTAAATAAACTACTACCTTCGAAACTGTCATAATCACGATAGGAATATTCGTCACCTGGTATAACACGATATTCGTCTGTTCTTATTTCAAATCCCATCGCTAATAAAAAGAAATCAAATTCTTGAGTGTAATCGATATTAATGGTTTGTAAGCTAAGCGCTAATCCGTAAGCAAATGCAGAGCGAGGTATAATGGAACGAATTTCATTAGCCGTTAACCCCAGATCACCATAACGCAGACTGTTAGCAAAAGAAGAGTTGATGCTATCACTTGTAACATAGTCAATATTGTTTTCACCGTAGGTGTAAGATAAATCTAACATTGAGTCATTATTAAAATAGGTTTTGTAGCCAAAGTTATAAGACAGATCGCTAATATCGGTATTGATTATAGGTAAAAACCCAGAAGGAATAGTCGCATCACCATCTTGTAAAGGCGCATTACCATCATTGTTATCGTTATGGCGAAAAAAAGCAGCTGATTCATTACTTCGTCTCGAATACGTTATAAAACTATAGAGCTCACCAACACCTAGCTCATAACCAGAACTTGATGTTATCGCGATTTGTTGAGAGTCTGCATCTCCAATGCGAAACGTTGTACGTGGAGCATTGGTTTCTCTAATATCAGCCAATAATAAATTTCCGTTAGCCAGCGAAGTACAACCTGAAAACAGACAAGAACCATGCAAACCTGCACGATTAGTTGCTCCACGATCTCTAAAGCTTAACGTGGTATTTAAATAGCCATTATCCCCCAGCGCAACTCCCTCATTGAAATCAATATTGATGGTTTCTCCATCACCTTGATCGTACCCACCATACGAAATCGCTAATTTACCTCCGTCAGGTTGATCGTTAAGCGCAATATTTATAACACCTGCAATTGCATCAGAACCATATTGAGCGGCTGCTCCATCACGCAAGACTTCGATGCGTTTAATAGCAGAGGCAGGTATTGAATTGATATCAGTTCCGGCGGTTCCACGGCCAACGGTTGTATTTATATGAATAAGGCTGGCTTGGTGACGTCGTTTTCCATTAATCAGGACAAGCGTTTGATCAGGCCCTAACCCCCTTAATGTAGCGGGGCGTATAGCATCAGTTCCATCACTAATGGCTGAACTAGAAAAATTGAACGATGGTGCTAGAGACTTTAACATCTGGCCAACTTCAGTTTGCCCTGTATTGGTTAATGCATCTGCAGAGAAAATATCAACTGGAACGGGTAATTCGTCCGCTAATCGCCCAGAAACACGACTACCTATAATAGTGATTTTTTCTATAGATTGCTCTTGAGCTAAACTTCTTTGAGGTGTCTCGCTAGATATAACAGGTACTAGAGATACTTCAACATCCGATTTTTTATCAATTAACTCATTTTCATTTTTTTGTTTATAGGTAATGCTCAATTGACCAGAGTCTTCGACAAGCGCATTTAAATCAGTACCATGTAATAACTTTTTAAGGCCTGATCTAACGGTGTAATAACCTTTTAATCGATTTGTTTGATATGTTTTAGCTAAATCATATGAAAATATGATGGTCTGATTCGTTTGTTGAGCAAAGGCAATTATTGCTTTATCAGCACGCTGTTGATCAATATCAAATTTAATTAGGTCTTCTGCGTTAACACTCAAAGATAAAAAAAATGAAATAGAAATGAGTACCTGTATTGTCTTTAGGGAAAGCCAGGCGCTTGGTAGATTCATACGATCTAATAATCGTCTACTATGTAATATTAATAAACGGTACAAAAAATAAAAGCCTCAATCTTCGTGTTATTTTATCTGAGCTGGCTTGATAAAAGCTCGAATTAAAGAATATATACAGATAATAGCGCTAATAAGTTAACACTATTTATCTCTGTTTATTATATTCTTTCAGATGATAACCGAATTAAATCTGAGGACGTTTTTTGGTATTGAATATTAAAATTAAGACTCAGCGATTTCAATAACCCATCAATGTCGTCAGCTTTAAAATAACCTGCAATAACTAATTGAGACAACTCATCATCCATAATTTCAAAATGAGTATTACTGTAACGGCTAATTTCTTTTAACGCTTTACCTAGCGGCTCACCTTCAAAAATTAGCATACCCTGTTGCCATGCTAAATCTCTTTGAACCTGTACGAGTGTTACTTTATTTATCGGCCGTAAAACATTGTCGTCTATTACAACTTTTTCTCCCGATTGAACAAGTATACCTGGTATGTTCACCAACTGTATTGAGCCAGCTTGATGAGACACGTATTCAATAAATTCATTAGACTTTGATATGAGTACTTTCCCTTCAGTAACCAGTAACTCTAGATCTTGGTTTGTATCTTTTTGCACATTAAAAATAGTACCCAACGCAGTAAAAGATTTTTCTCCTGCTTTTACAGTGAATGGTCTATTACTGTCTTTAGCGACATCAAATTTTGCTTCACCTTGTAACAATTTAACATAACGCTGACGTTCATTATAAACGATCTCAATAATACTATTGGTATTGAGTTGAATACTTGTACCATCGTCCAATGAAAAAATTGCTTGTTTTCCCACTTCTGTCGAAAAATTTTGTACAACGTTCTGGTCTTGATTAAATGAAAATGAAGGGAATATTTGGAAGTCTGTTGTTAAACTTCCACCTAGCAATGCAACAAAGACAACACTTGCGGCTACCGCTATTTTTCTAAAATGATGACGAGTGCGTTTCGTTGCATTTTCTAATGGGAATAAAGCACTTAATTCATTAAGTACACTTAAATCATCCCATAAAGATGCCATTTTCATTAATATTTCACGATGAGCATTACTCTGGTTTATCCAAAGGGCTATTTCTTTTTTCTCACTTTTTGTACAACCACGATCGATTCGACTTATCCATAAACAAGCCTGTTCTTGAATTTCTTCTTTACTGCTGAACTGGGTTACTTTAGTCATCAACTATAAACTCTTTATACTTTTGCCAGAAGGCAATTCATCGACACTATTTAAGTGACTCTGGTTATTATCATTTTGTTCCATATATAAGGCACATTTAAATAACCCTTTCGCGACATGTTTTTCAACCGTACTTTCACTAATATGCAGATATTTTGCTATTTCTTTTTGACTGAGCCCATAAACTTTTTTCAAAATGAAACATTTTCGAACCGCTGTTGCTAACTGGTTTGTTGCTTGAACAAAAACTAAAAACCTTTCTTTGCTTTCAAATTCGTCTTCAAAGTTTTGCGAAATCAATTCTATTGGGGGTTCACTGAACTCTTCAATTGAATCGTTGAATTTATTATCCCATTTTGCAATATGATTTAACGCTAAATTTTTAGCCGTTTTTAACATATAACTACGAGAATACTTAATTTCTTGCTTTAGGTTAGCTTCATAGCTGCGAACAAATGTGTCTTGAACAATATCATCAATATCTTCGGGATGAACTATGCGGCTAATTACACGCCTTATTTTTGCCGTGTAACTAATGAAAACATCCGATAATTTGGGTTCTATTATCATTTAATTAGTACTTTCTATATTAATAGTTAAATCGAGCTTAGTGCGAAAATCAAACAACTACAAGCGTTAAATTACTCTTCAAATTACGACAAAAATAAATATTATATTTTTTAAAATAAATTTTAAATCATACATAAATAACACCAACTATAAATTTAAATGAACAATAACAATAGTTAACATAAAACTCATTCAAATTCCGCTTTAAAAAAATTCACGCAAACATCAGATAAATGAAAGAAATGCTGTGCAAAAACCAACTATTTGAAATAAATAAATGAGGATTTTAGTTTTTCAACTGTCTATAGGTTACTGGGATTTTTTATGCGTTTAATCTCAACGATTTAATATCGTGTAATTTTGATTAAACGCATTTTTTTCCATAATTATGCCAATAAATTTACAGGTGAATGTAATGTTAGAATCAAAGAGTGTTATCAACAAAAAAAACTTAGAAGAAGAAGGTGATGATGCTTCTCCTTATATTGATGAAAAATTAATAACTACTGGTACATTTAACATTAAGACACTCAAACTAGATAGTTCAGAAAATGAAAGTACTAGCTACGTATTGGGATATAACTAGAGTCACTTTTAAATGCATCATAATAAAATGAGGAAATTGATTTGTTACCTGTCTATTAAATTACCCTGAACACCTTAAGGCGTTCAAACACACTTATTTAGTCATAGGTATAATTTAATGGACATAGTTGTAAACATTACAGAAACGTTATTTATCGCGCTTATCGTACTTTTTTCAGGATACTTTCTTAACAGTAAAATTCCTTTTTTAAGAAATAACAATATTCCTGAACCCGTTGTCGGCGGCATCGTCTTCTCTCTGATACTCACCCTTATACATTCTTACTTAAATATTAACTTTCAGTTCGATATGAGCTTAAAAAATCCTTTAATGACAATGTTTTTTACCACTGTCGGTTTAGGTGCTAGTTTCAGCTTATTAGCAAAAGGAGGGCCCAAAGTTCTGCTGTTTCTACTTGTTGCCACTATATATTTATTTGTACAAAATACCGTTGGCGTTGTTTATGCAATTTCAACAGGTATGGATCCATTAATGGGACTCATTGGTGGCTCTGTTACTTTGTCTGGAGGACATGGCAACGGTGCAACTTATGCCGACTTATTTATAACCGAATACAACATGCCTTCGACTACATTTGAATTAGCTATGGCATCTGCAACCTTAGGGCTCATCTTAGGTGGATTTATTGGTGGTCCAGTTAGCAGAAGACTTATAAGTCGTTATAATCTATCGTCCAGCGACAAAGACACTCACTTAAAAGGCGGCGATAAAGAAGCTATTACTTTTGATCCAGAAGAATATGATTTAGTTACACCTAAAAGAATGATGGAAACTCTATTTTTTATTCTTCTATGTATGGTGGTAGGCCAGTTAGTTTATGTTGAATTAAAAAATGGCGGCATTGTTCTACCTGCATTCTTAATTCCATTATTGTTTGGCGTAGTTGTAACAAATTTAACGGAGTTCTCAAAACGATACAAGATAAGCAAAGCATGCATAGATTTATGGGGAACGATGGCCCTGTCTATTTTCTTAACCATGGCGCTAATGTCCCTCAAAATTTGGGAGCTTGAAAATCTAGCAGGCACCATGTTATTTCTTATATTATTACAAGCGACGTTATTAATGGTGTTTGCCTATTTTGTTACCTTTAGAGTCATGGGAAAGAACTATAATGCTGCAATAATGGCCGGAGGACATTGCGGATTTGGTATGGGTGCTACACCTACAGCCGTTGCTAATATGGAATCTTTGGTGGCTCGTCACGGGCCATCTCCACAAGCGTTTTTAGTCGTTCCACTCGTGGGTGCATTTTTTATTGATATAACTAATGCGGTAATTATTCAATTGTACTTAAGTTTACCTTTTGTTAGTGGGCAGTAAAAACGACGAAGTATTCTTATGAAATAAGAAGATAACCTCTAATGTTAAAGCTACACTTTTATGCTTTAAGTTAGAGGTTAAAATAGACATTAGTAATTGGTCTGACTTTACGCTTATAGGCCTCTTTGCCACTCTTGACGGATAGGAATACTTTTAGATTGATCTATCGCCATTTGCACTGTGTTCACTAATTTATCTTTATCCTTTCCTAAGATACCTTTCAACACTAGATAATTTGAAGCATGATCCGATCTAAAAATAGTTTTATTTAATTCAAGCTCTGATAATAAAATCTTCATCTCTCTAAATAATTCATTCTGATTTAATAAGCGAAAAGGTTGATGTTCAGGAAAGTTTTTGGCAAAACGTTCTTCACCTAAAGGAAAACTTACCACTAATGTAGACAAGTAATCCGGCTGTGCTTCATTCATTAATTTTGCCGAGTTTATGGCATGCTGTTCTGACAATTCAGGGCCACCTAAACCGTTTAATATCATCACAGAGCTTTTCATTCCCGCTTGTTTAATTTTATTCAGTGCAACTAAAGAACTTTGATACGTTTCACCTTTTTCAATTAATTTTAGCACTTCGTCATCACCACTTTCGCAGCCCACATACAGAAGCGATAAACCTAATGCCCGCAGTTCGGTGAGTTGTTCAACTGTTTTATTGGTTAAGTTTCTAGGCAAACAATAACTTGAAACTCGGGACACTTGCGGTAAGTATTTTTTGATTAATTCTAGAATTTCTTTCAAACGTTTATACGGTAACATTACCGCATCACCATCAGCTAAGAACACCCGCCCTACAGGTAATCCTGACTGGGAAAATTCAATGAGCTCTTGCTCTATCAAATCAATTTTTTTAGGTTTGAATTTTTTATTTTCGGCAGTATACATATCGCAAAAACTGCAATTATTCCAAGAACAGCCATTGGTTACTTGTAAAATTAAACTTTTCCACTCACTCGGTGGACGAAAAACAGGCTCTATATATTCAATGGGGTACATACTTTTCCTATTTCTTTCTATAACTACCAAGAACGTCTATTTTTAAACGCTTTAGTTTGTTCTTTTTCATGCGTTTGATTATAGCTTTTTATCTTTTGATTTTTACTCAGTATCGCTTTTAATTGATAAAGAGTTTCGCGAGCTAACGTATAACGGTCACTGCGCCACCATACTTTGTTGTATAGTTTTTTCACACCAGCAACAGCATCAGGTGATTGTTGGCAAAGTGATTCTGCTAACGCCTTTGCAGAATCCATGGGATCAGAAGAAATTTCGGTGACCATGTTATATTCAAGTGCTTGTTCCGCGGTAATCTCTTTTCCCGTCATCGCGAGTAACTTGGCTTGATCAGCAGGTAAATGTTCTTTTAATGCCAAAGTCCCGCCCATATCAGGAATTAATCCCCACCTTGCTTCAAGAATAGATAAAGTAGCTGTTGGTTCCACAAATCTAAAATCGCCACCTAAGGCTATCTGTAAACCACCGCCCCACACTCTTCCATGTAAAGCCATGATCACAGGCGCAGGAACTTTCCGCCATCCGGTTGAAACACGTTGTGCTAAGTTAGATTGACCAGGAAGCCATTTAAAAAGTAGCTTTAACATGTTTAAATGGGCTTTCATCACTGATTTAACATCTAAACCACTACAAAAATCAACACCTTCACCATGGACTATTACAGCCCGGAGTGTTTTATCTTTTTGTAATTGTTTAATTACTTTGTCAAGTTGATGAAACATGTTCATATTAATAGCGTTATGTTTTTCTGCACGGTTAAGTGCAACATAGGCAATGTTATTTTCAATAGTTAATAATACAGTTTTTTCTGGCATACTTACCTCTGGTTCGACCAGAATAAAATAACCTTGTCGACAAGAGATGTAAATAAAAATAATAAAATCTAATGAACGGGAATCATTACAATGACACAACATTTTCACGGTAAAACAGTCATCATCACGGGAGCATCAGCAGGAGTAGGTGCAGAAACCGCTAGAGCATTTGCGAAGATGAACGCTAAACTCGTATTATTGGCAAGAGGACAACAAGCACTCGACGAGATTAGTAAGGAACTTTCAACTCAAACTGATGTGTTAACCATTGCAATGGACGTATCTAATGCTGCTGACTGTCAAAAGATGCTCACGAGTACCCAAGAAAAATTTGGTGACATACATTACCTGATTAATAATGCGGGTTACCATAAACGCGGAGAGGTAGAGAATAACTCACCTGAAGCATTAGCCAAAATGGTTGATGTCAATTTACGTGCTCCCATCGAATTAACCGCTTTGATTTTACCGTATATTCGTAGCAGCATTGCGAAAGGTGGCTTTGGTGGAATCGTAAACGTAGGCTCTTTAGCGGGTCGAACACCATTACAGGGCGCTGCGACATATTCAGCGACTAAATCAGGCTTACGTGCTTTTACTTACGCTCTCTCTGATGAATTGCTAGGTTCAGGAATAAGTGTCGGTTTAGTTTCTCCTGGACCTATTAATACTGGTTTCATTATGTCTGAAATAGATGAAGTAGAAGATATTGTATTTTCTCAACCTATGAGTAGCCCACAACAAGTAACCGATGCAATAATAAGTGTTGCTAAAGGCGAGACAGTAGAAATTTCATTACCTAAATCAAGTGGCTGGTTAACTACTATTTCCTATTTATTCCCAGCACTAAGACGTTTTCTCAGACCCACACTTTATAAAAAAGGACGCAAAGCAAAAGAACGATACAGAAACAAAAAACAATAAAGCTAAGTGTTACGTACATTCATAGAATATACGTATATAATATGCTTATAACTGTTTAGTAATAAAAGAATCTCATGACGCTAGAAAACGAACAACTCAACAATCCCTTACATGGGTTAAAATTAGATACGCTCTTAGATGAATTGTTGGAGCATTATGGTTTTGAAATATTAGCTGAATATACGAGTATTAATTGTTTTAAAAACAAACCTAGTGTTGCTTCCAGCTTAAAATTTTTACGTAAAACCGAATGGGCACGTGAAAAGTTAGAACGTTTTTATTTGTATAAATTTAAAAACTTACCTAAAGCTGATGATGTTCAATATGAAATACCGCCACGTCTTCGAGTTATTCCTGCACATCAAAAACCTAGAGATCCCGCGGTATTAATTTTAGGCCAGGCACCTGCCCCTAAAATAAGAACATCAAATTTTTCGGATGATAAACCGTCATCGCGTGGTAGAGGAAACAGAAGTGATAGCCGAGGTGGTGGCGGTTATAAAGAAAAAAATGAACGTGCTTTTGCTCGCCGTTCAGAGAAATCAGAAACGCCAAAACCTTCTGGTGGTGGTTCTAACCCTTATTCTGATTCACCTAAATAAGATTAGTAGATTGTTCAAGCGACAGATTAACTAAACAGTTAATCTGTCAGCATATTAATAAACTCCAAACTGAATTTGTAAACATCTCCTGGCCAACGGGCTGACAAATAGTTTCTATCTCTCACAATATGACCTCTTGATAAGTTTTTCAAGTCATCTCGAAGAAGCGGGAAGTTCCCTTCAATAAACTGTGTTTTACAGGCAAGCGCTGCTATTAGTTCATCTTCAGTTGTCGTTTTGGGATAAGTTAAATAATAATCCCTTAGCCAAAGTCGCGTTAAATGATAAGCCGTAAGCTCCTGACGTTTTAATAGCCCCGTACAATTATAATGATGAATAACTGATTTTTGTGTTTTTTCATCAATGCTTCTAGCAGGAATTAATACACCATGACAAACTGCAGCAACAGGTTTATTTTCATTAAAAAACTCAACGACTAGCTTTTGTAATATTGTCGATTCTAAGTACTCCTTAACGCCTTTGTCATGACCACCTGGCAATAACAACCCGTCAAAATCATCTGCGCTAACATCTGTGTATTTCAAAGGACTATTAAACGCTGGGGATTTTTCCATTTGGCGATAAGCATTAACAGCATCTTGACGAGCCTGTAAAATAGGTTTGAGTAAACCCAAGCTTTTTCCGGTTAACATTATGTCATCGGTAATGGCTATTTTGCCATCAGGAGTAATGAACGTTATTTCAAACCTTTTTTGATTTAGTAATAACCAAGGAATAGCAACTTCAGAGGGATCACAACCATAACGAGGCAATGGAATTAGTACTTTTTTCTTGTGAATATTCATTCGTCCAATTGAATCCTATTTATTAAATTCTTCTTGTTGCAAAAATAATGACCATTGCGCTTCATACTCAAACATCTGACGATGCTTCTTTGTCCCTAAATGCATCTGTTTGTCTCGTTCGCTTGCAAACGCTCCAGTCTTACAAGCTTGACATGTTTTGTGTTCAGGCACTCTGCTTGGACGATTATAGGTAATATAATCATCGCTCGCATTATCAAAAATAGTTTTACAGTTTTCTAGAGAATCATTACTGTATATATAGGTAGTACCTTGTGTTGATTTGACATGTTTATCTCTGTTGACATTCCGAACTTTATAATCAGGAAATTTAGCGATATCAAAATAAAACCTACCGATATAATTAATCGTAGTGTTACGTATTATGGATCTTTCAATATCCCATTCAAGATAAGGTTTCACATTTTTTGAAGTGATTAGCGCTAACTTAGCACCATTATCATCAAGGAAGTACTCGAAACAGTTCTGTAGATATTTCCTGAGCAACGCTCGATTTAGGGTGTTAACACTGAAGTTTGCGCACTGCATTTGGAAATCTTGTTGGGAAGGAAATGCCGGTAACAATGGAAATTGAAAAATAACAATATCAAATGATTTATTATTAAGTTCCCCCCATGTGTTTTTATCTGTGACATCAAAGTCTGTAATTACTTGGCAATTCTCTTGTTGGAGTTGACAATAATATTCATCTCCATACTTTTCATCTAAAGAACCTTTACTGTCATAGATGGTTGCCGTTAATTGTTGAGGCTGATAATTTTTCAATAAAGATGCCGAAAAAGATAGGTCTCCATCGCCAACCGTTAAAACGCGCCATTTAGGATCAATATACATAATGATGTTTATAAACGAATAAAATAAACATTGTACCTACCTATAAGCTTAAATACGCTAATTTTGTACTCTTTCAGTCCTTAAATAGCATTTTTCATAAAGGCTTTCTAGCAACAATTTGCGCTACCGCTTGTTTGTTACTTCCGGTATCAGAAACTTTTGTCCCTTCAAAATAATGTAACACTTGCCAATCAGAAAAGTATTCAGCTAACTCTCCTACTTTTAATAAAAAGTCTGGGTTTTTAGGTCTGCCTAGTTCAGTTTGCGCAACCGTAAAGGTTTCATAAATCACTAACCCATTGGGTGCAACTGCAGCTTTAATTTTATCAATAAGCGGACGATGAAGGTAACGAAAAACCATTACTGTACTGTAACTGTTTTCAGCGAGCCGATTAGCATTATTGCTCTCAAAATCAACTTCCCAAAATTTAGCTAATGTTGATGAATATTTATCAGGATCATTATTCATCGTTTGCTTAACATCATCTAATGCCTGCGTTCGAACATCAGAAAAAACAACGGGGAAATTTTTCTCAAGACAAAACAAACCATTTCTCCCTCCCCCACAAGCAAGATCTAATATAGGTAATGAGTGATTATGTGTTTTTAGATCAACCAAATATTGGCTAAGTAACGATGAATGCATAGATCTATCTTATTTGGAGTTTAAAACAAAAAGGCTGCAAATTAATTTGCAGCCTTTTATTTTTTAATGGTTGTTCAACACATGGAGTTGAATAACTATTATTATATATTATCTAACCAAACGGTTTAATACTGAGAAACAGGTGCAGCTACTGCTGTACGAGTAATTTCAGCGTCAACTTTCAGCGCTTCAACAAAACTTTGGTAAGCTGATTGCGCAAGTTGTTGAGTTTGTTGTTGAGCCATACGAGGATCAACATCTTTTTCAACATCACTAGCAATAACAGATTGAACTTCAAGTAAGGCTAAATCGCCATTATTTAATGTAACCGTTGTTGCTGAAATCATACCTTCAGTTGGATGAGGTAATTTAAATGCTTCACGACTTAAACTAGCATCAAGATCACTACCAGAACGAGCAACATCAGTTTTTTCAACAAACACAGCATTAATTGCTGTCAATTCATCAACGATATCATTACCTGCTTTAAATGAAACAAGTAAAGAATCTGCTGTCGTTTGTGCTTTTTCTGTAGATTTCTGAGCAATTAAAGTATCACTAATTTGTGCTGAAACTTCAGTAAGCGGCTTAACTTCTGCGGCTTGGTATTCTTCTAAACGAATAACAATCGATAAAGTATCGCTTATTTCAATAATATCTGAGTTTAGGTTTTCTTCTAATACTAAATCAGAGAAAGCAGCTTCAATTGCTTTAGCGTTATTAAATGGTGCAACATTACCAAATTTACTTAACCAATCTGTTGTAACAACTTTTGCATCAATAGAGTCAGCGGCTTCGTCTAAACTATCAGGAGATTCGAAACTTAAACGTGCCATCTCCTGTTGTAATTCAAAAAACTTATCTTGAGCTTTTTCATTACTTACTTTTGCCTGAAGTTCATCTTTTACATCATCAAAAGCTTGTACTTGCTCTGCTTTTAAATCAGTTAATTTAATTAGATGAAAACCAAAATCACTTTGAACTACGCCACTTACACTGTTAACTTCTGTTAAAGCAAAAGCGCCTTCGTCAAATGCATCACCCATAGCACCACGTTCAATCCAATCTAAATCGCCACCATTTTCACCACTGAAAGTATCTTCTGAACTTTCTTTAGCTAAAGTAGCGAAATCGTCACCGGCATTAATACGTACTAATAAAGCTTCAATTTTTGATTTTGCTGCAGCTTCATCATCATTGAATTCAATTAATATATGAGCAACACGGCGTTGTTCGTCTTTACGGAAACTTGCCATATTCTCGTCATAATAAGCTTTAACGTCAGCTTCAGTAACTTCAATTGTTTTAGCTATGTCGCTAACATCAAGTGAAATATAATTAAGTTTAACTTTTTCTTGGTTTTCAAAACGAGACTGATTTGCTAGGTAATACTGATTTATTTCATCATCAGTTAATTCAATACCTGCCTTGAATTGTTCTGCCTTAATCGTTGCAAAGCGAACATTACGTTTTTGATCTTGTAAGGCATTCATCAACTTTTCTTGATACGGCAAATTAAATTCACTTGCTAATACTGCTTGTGTTAATTGACGTCGGGTCATTTCCACACGTAAATAATCTCGAAAATCTGATGATTGATAAAAACCAGCTTGATTAATTAGTGCCAAATAACGATTATTATCAAAAACGCCATCAACTTGAAATTCAGTCATTTCACGGATAGTCGTTTTAATACGATCGTCAGATACACGAATTGACATATTAACTGTACTTTGATCAATCAGTTTTTCATTGATTAGGTTATCTAATACGCCGTTACGGAAATTTGCCATATAATTAGCATCTGCTGACAATGTTTCAAACATATCACCAAATTGTTGTGCCATACGGTTACGTTGTGCCTGGTATGCTTTATTAAAAGCATCTTGTGAAATTTTTTCACCATTAACGTCAGCAACAGATGAGTCTACTGAATTGGTGTAACTACCAATTCCCGCTAAAGCAAAAGTTAAAATAACTAAACCTAGTATAGATTTTGCAACCCATCCTTGTGAACCTTCTCGAATATTTTCTAACATCTTTATCTCTATTAATTACGACAGATATATCTTTGTTCAGGATTCTATCAGAAGCATCACTGACCTTGAAGTAGCAGAGGAAGATTAAATTATGTTTATTGTTATATATATGAAAAAGTGGGCTAAATATTAGTGTTTTCGAGCATTTTACCCATTATTATTATTCATAACGACATATACGATTTGATATATTCAATTAAAGCCTTCAGCTTTGTACCCTTGCAATAATTAAATTGTAAATAAAGTATGATTAACACCTAACATTAAATTTCATCACGAATGATTAATGAGCTTAGTTCAACATAAAGATCGAGTTTACACTCGCAACAATGTGATGGGAGGTATTTTTGATGGAGCAGTATATGGGAGGTTTAAAATAAAAAAACCTTCGATTAAGAAGGTTTTTTTGATTTATCTATTAAATTAATTAGATAACTATATATTCACGTTACCCTTACGGATTAACTGAATCTTTTAATGCTTTACCAGCTTTAAATGCTGGGATTTTAGCTGCAGCGATTTGGATAGTTGCACCCGTTTGTGGGTTACGACCAGTGCGTGCTGCACGGTCACGTACTGAGAAAGTACCGAAACCAACTAGAGCTACTTGCTCACCACTTTTTAACTCTTCTGTAACAGCATCAATAAATGAATCTAATGCACGGCCAGCAGCAGCTTTAGAGATATCTGCACCAGCAGCGATTTTTTCGATTAGTTGAGATTTGTTCACAAGTATTCCCCTTCAATTGTTATTATTCAGTGCCATCATTTGTTTTAGCGTCCTGCGGAAGCTTTTATTGTGAGCTTCTTTTTGAACATCAAGCACTGTGTTTAAGAAAATAAAATTTATTATTTATTTTTATTTTCGCTAAACCCTATGTATACATTGGGGTCTAGCGTTATCAGCGTCATTAACTTACCACAGTTTCAGCGTTTGAAAAGCACTAATTACTGTTTTTTGGTGTTTTTTTGCAGTTTTTTCATTTATTTGCTAAAAAAACACCAGTTTTTCTCAACTTAGTCAGCTAATTTGAACTTTTCTACTGGGTGCTCTAGTGCAATATCCAACACTTCTTCTATCCACTTTACGGGATGGATAGCAAGGTCACCTTTAACATTGTCTGGAATTTCTTCCAAATCGCGTTCATTATCTTTTGGAATTATTACTGTTTTAATACCACCACGATGTGCAGCCAATAATTTTTCTTTTAAGCCACCTATAGGCAATACTTCTCCTCTCAATGTAATTTCACCTGTCATCGCCACATCTGCTTTTACCGGATTACCCGTTAAGCTAGAAACTAATGCTGTACACATACCAACACCGGCACTTGGTCCGTCTTTCGGTGTAGCTCCTTCAGGCACATGAACATGAATATCACGTTTTTCATGAAAATCTTTGTTAATACGGAATTTGTCAGCTCTGCTACGCACAACCGTCATCGCGGCTTGAATAGATTCCTGCATAACATCACCTAATGAACCGGTATAAGCTAGCTTACCTTTACCCGGCACAGAAGCGGTTTCGATGGTCAATAACTCACCACCTACAGAGGTCCAAGCTAAACCAGTCACTTGGCCAATTCTATTTTCGCTATCTGCTTTATCGTAATCGAATCGTTGTACACCAAGAAACTCTGATAAGTTATCTTGATTGATCGTTACTTTTTTCAATTTTTTGTCTAATAAAATAGCTTTTACCGCTTTACGACATAATTTTGAAATTTCACGTTCTAGTCCACGAACACCCGCCTCACGAGTGTAGTAACGAATAATACCCATTATCGCGCTATCTTCAATTGAGATTTCTTTTTCTTTTAGACCATTACGATTAATTTGTTTATCGACTAAATGGTCTTTAGCAATATTAAGTTTTTCGTCTTCTGTATAACCCGATAAACGAATAACTTCCATACGATCAAGTAATGGTCCTGGTATATCCATACTATTAGAAGTAGCCACAAACATTACGTCTGATAAATCGTAATCAACTTCAAGGTAATGGTCGTTAAAGCTAGTGTTTTGCTCTGGATCTAGCACTTCTAATAAAGCAGAAGCCGGATCTCCACGCATATCAGACGCCATTTTATCTATTTCATCTAACAAAAACAGTGGATTTTTAACGCCCGCTTTCGCGATTTTTTGAATTAACTTACCAGGTAACGAGCCAATATAAGTGCGACGATGACCTCGTATTTCAGCTTCATCACGTACACCACCTAATGCCATACGTACATATTTACGACCCGTTGACTTAGCAATTGACTGGCCTAAAGACGTCTTACCAACACCAGGAGGGCCAACTAGACATAGGATAGGCCCTTTCAACTGAGTAACACGTTGTTGAACGGCAAGGTACTCTAAAATGCGTTCTTTGACTTTATCTAAACCATAATGGTCTTTATCTAACGTATCTTGTGCTAATTTCAAGTTACGTTTTAATTTGCTACGTTTTTTCCAAGGAACACTGATCATCCAATCGATATATGAACGAACCACTGTTGCTTCTGCTGACATCGGTGACATCATTTTTAATTTACGAACTTCGGCTAAAGTTTTTTCTTTAGCTTCTTCTGGCATTTGAGCTTCTTCAATTTGCTTTTCAATTTGCTCAACTTCGTTTGAACCTTCTTCGTCATCACCTAATTCTTTTTGAATAGCTTTCATTTGCTCATTCAAATAATATTCGCGCTGACTTTTCTCCATTTGTTTTTTAACACGTGTGCGAATTTTCTTCTCAACTTGTAACAAGTCGATTTCGCCTTCCATTAACGCCATTAAGTACTCTAAACGCTGAGCAACATTTTGAATTTCTAATACTTTTTGCTTTTCTGCTAATTTTAATGGCATGTGTGCTGCCATGGTATCAGCTAACTGTTCGGCATCATCGATACCTGAAACAGAAGTAAGTACTTCTGGTGGAATTTTCTTATTAAGCTTAACGTAACCTTCAAACTGAGAAATAGCAGATCGAACTAATACTTCACAATCGTCTTCATTGACTGTTTCTACATCAAGAAAATCGACATTGGCAGTAAAATATTCTTGTGTTTCAACAAAATCAGTTATGCGTGCTCGACGCGCACCTTCAACTAAAACTTTTACTGTGCCGTCAGGTAATTTTAACATTTGCAAAATCGTGGCAATGGTACCCGCGCTATAAACATCTTCAGATGTAGGGTCGTCAACGGCAGCATCTTTTTGCGCAACAAGAAAAACTTGCTTGTCAGCTTCCATCGCAATATCTAAGCAGCGTATAGATTTTTCGCGGCCAACAAATAATGGGATCACCATTTGGGGATAAACAACAACGTCGCGTAGGGCTAAAACGGGAATTTCATTGATACCAGATAACTCTTCGGTCATAGGTTACTCTCTCGAAAATCAGTAAGGAAAAAATTGCAGTTAAAAAGTATATGGGGATTTTAGTAAAGCTTTCAACGGATAGACAAAAAAAAGAGTTAAATGATCATTGTCATATAACTCTTTTTATCAATATATCTAAAAGTAGTGATAGATATATTATTCGCTCGCTACTTTTTCCTGAGGTGTTTCATAAATAATAATAGGTTTAGATTCACCTTTTATTACTGTTTCATCAACAACAACTTTTATCGCGTTATCCATTGATGGCAGCTCGTACATTGTTTCAAGTAATACACTTTCAACAATTGAACGTAAACCACGTGCACCGGTTTTACGCACCATTGCTTTATGGGCAATAGCAATAAGCGCATCTTTTCTGAACTCTAACTCAACGTTTTCCATATCAAATAAAGCGCCAAACTGCTTAGTTAATGCATTTTTAGGCTCTTGTAATATTTGAATTAATGCGTCTTCATCAAGTTCTGTCAATGTTGCTACAACGGGTAAACGACCAATAAATTCAGGAATTAAACCATATTTTATAAGATCTTCAGGCTCTACATCTTGTAAATGTTGAGTAAGTGATTTCTCGCTGTCTTTACCACGAACGACCGCACCGAAACCTATGCCAGCACCTGTGTGCGAACGCTGTTCAACAACTTTATCTAAACCAGCAAATGCGCCGCCACAAATAAATAGGATTTTTGAGGTATCAACCTGCAAAAATTCCTGCTGAGGGTGTTTACGTCCACCTTGTGGTGGTACTGAAGCTATAGTACCTTCAATAAGCTTTAATAAAGCTTGCTGAACACCTTCACCTGATACATCACGTGTTATTGATGGATTATCAGATTTACGTGAAATTTTATCAATTTCATCAATGTAAACGATACCGCGCTGTGCTTTTTCAACATCGTAATCACATTTTTGTAAAAGCTTTTGAATGATGTTTTCAACATCTTCACCCACATAACCGGCTTCAGTTAATGTAGTCGCATCTGCCATAGTAAACGGCACATCTAATAAACGCGCTAATGTTTCAGCAAGTAGTGTTTTACCGCTACCTGTTGGACCGATAAGTAATATATTACTTTTACTTAACTCAATACCGTTATGAGAGTCACCATTTCGTAAACGTTTATAGTGATTATAAACCGCTACAGCTAATACTTTTTTCGCGTGATCTTGGCCAATAACATAGTCATCTAAGCTTTCACGGATCTCAATAGGTGTTGGTAAACTTTCTTTTTCTTCTTTCGGGGAAATTTCTTTTATTTCTTCACGAATAATATCGTTACACAGTTCAACACATTCATCACAAACAAATACTGATGGACCAGCTATAAGCTTGCGAACTTCATGCTGACTCTTGCCACAAAACGAACAATACAAAAGCTTGCCGTTATCACCGTCACCATTTTTAATATCGGTCATACGGAACCTCTAATTCTTTTAGTTTCTAAACAGATACTGTTAAGTATTTCATAAATTACGTAGATCACAATGTTACTCACAATAATGTGACATTATTTATCTAGCCTTTCTTCTAATATGGAGTCAACTAATCCATATTCAACCGCACTTTCAGCACTTAAGAAATTATCTCTATCAGTGTCTTGTGAAACTTTCTCTAACGGCTGACCTGTATGCTCTGCCATTAAACGGTTTAGTTTTTCTTTTATATAAAGAATTTCTTTCGCATGAATTTCGAAATCAGATGCCTGACCTTGGAAACCACCAAGAGGTTGATGAATCATCACACGTGCATTAGGTAAACAGTAACGTTTGCCTTTTTCACCACCTGACAATAAGAAGGCCCCCATACTTGCCGCTTGACCAATACATACGGTACTTATATTCGGCTTGATGAACTTCATTGTATCGTAAATAGCCATACCAGCAGTTACAGAGCCGCCTGGTGAATTGATATATAAATAAATATCTTTATCTGGGCTTTCAGACTCAAGAAATAATAACTGAGCAACGATTAAATTCGCCATGTGATCTTCAACTTGACCACATAAGAAAATAACACGCTCTTTTAAAAGTCTTGAATAAATATCGAATGAACGTTCACCCTTAGGTGTTTGTTCGATAACCATAGGTACTAAAGCACTTTCTGTAGTACTTGTGATATTTTGAGAATTATTGTGAGAAGTAAACAAATATATTTCCTTTCTATATAAAAAATGGCTCGTATGTCCCCATACCAGCCATTTAAGCGATTGCTTGACATAAAGTCAATCTAAAAGGTCTACCATTTTAAATTTGTTTCAAAAAGCTGATGCAAATTTAAACAAATGGTGATTATTTACCTTCTGGGTTCATTATGTCTTTAAAGCTAGCTTTCTTACTTTTAACTTTTGCGCTTTCAAGTAACAACTCAACAGCTTGCTCTTCTAATGCAACATTTTGCATTTGTTGATTAAGCTCTTTGTTTGTTGCGTAGTACTCAATAACTTCTTTTGGATCTTCGTAAGCAGATGCAGCAGATGCAATTAATTCGTTAACTTTATTTTCATCAACTTTTAATTCATTAATTTTTATCACTTCACCAAGTAACAAGCCAACTTTAACACGACGTTTAGCTTGTTCTTCAAACATGTCAGCTGGAAGCTCTGGCATGTTGTTAGGATCCATTTGGCCAGCAAAACGTTGCATTGCTTGCTTACGTAATACTTCAATTTCTTGAGTAATTAATGCTTTAGGAATCTCAACATCGTTAGCTTCTAATAAGCCTTCGATAACTTGCTCTTTAACTTTAGCTTTAACAGCTTGCGTTAATTCACGTGTCATATTAGTGCTTACTTCAGTGCGTAAAGCTTCAACGCCACCTTCTTCAACACCAAATAATTTAGCAAAGTCTTCATCAACTGTTGGTAATATAGGACCTTCAGTTTTATGAATAACAATATCAAATTCAGCTTCTTTACCTTTAAGGTTTTCAGCATGATAATCTTCAGGGAAAGTAACGTTGATTGTTTTTTCTTCGCCAACTTTCATGCCTGTAATTTCTTTTTCAAAACCAGGAATCATGCGACCAGCACCTAATTCAAGTTCGAAATCTTTTGCTTCTCCGCCTTCAAATACTTCACCATCAACACGGCCAGTAAAATCTAAAGTAAGTTTGTCACCCGATTTAGTTTTACGTTTATTTTCTTTCCACGTTTTATGTTGATTCTGTAATGTAGTGAACATTTCATCTAAATCAGCATCTGTTACTTCAACGTTAGGGCGTTCAACAGTAATAGATTCTAAGCCAGTTAAAACAACTTCAGGATAAATTTCAAAAGTTGCTTCGAATTCTAATGCTTTGCCGTCTTCATTACTTTTAGCAATAAAATTTGGACGACCTGCTGGATTCATTTTTTCTGCAACAATCGCATCAACAAAATTACGCTGCATTAATTCGCCAGCAACTTCTTGACGAACTGATTGACCATAACGCTTTTGGATAACTGACGCAGGAACTTTACCTGGACGGAAACCATTAATTCGTTGGGTTTTTGATATGTGACGAAGACGGTTTTTAACTTCTACATCTACTGATTCTGCAGGAACAGATATAGTTAACTTACGTTCCAAACCTTGTGTAGTCTCTACTGAAACTTGCATTTTAATACCTCAAAACTTAGCGCTTTATTAACGCTTTCAATAACACAACTACTTCACAGCTTAAATTAGCCAAAGAGTGTGACGTTTGTAGCTCTATAACCAATGCTACAGAAGCCCGAAAAAACCAAGTAAATATCAATTTCATTAAGCTTGATATAACCTAGATTTTAAAATAATGACGCGAAATTATAGCGATGCTTTATATAAGAGTCGACCCCTTAACAGGGTTATTTTTGACTTATTTTAAAAAATAGTGCTAAAACAAGAAAAAATGGAACTTTGAAACAAAATGAGTGTGAGTTAGGGGAGTTAATTAAATAAAATGATTACAAGAGGTTTTAATGAAATTATATTTTTAAGAGATAAAGCGAAAATGTTTAACTGTGGGAGTTTTAATTAAGAAGTGGTCGGTGATGCAAGATTCGAACTTGCGACCCCTTGGACCCAAACCAAGTGCGCTACCAAGCTGCGCTAATCACCGACATTTATTCTATTATTACAAAATTTACTACCATTTTTAAAAAATGGGGTGGCTAAAGGGACTTGAACCCTCGACAACCGGAATCACAATCCGGGGCTCTACCAACTGAGCTATAGCCACCATTGTAAATACTGTATGGTACGCCCTGCAGGAGTCGAACCTGCGACCCACGCCTTAGAAGGGCGTTGCTCTATCCAGCTGAGCTAAGGGCGCATTAACCTACAGATTTTTCTTTTCAGCTTTATATTTACTAGGTAAGTATAAAATTAAAAAGTGGTCGGTGATGCAAGATTCGAACTTGCGACCCCTTGGACCCAAACCAAGTGCGCTACCAAGCTGCGCTAATCACCGACATATACTGCATTAAAAAACACTTTAAATATGTGTCTTTCAACGGGTGCGGATATTACCTAGTTGCCTGAGCCCCGTCAAACCTTTTTTGTAAAAAAATCACTGCTTGCTCACTTTTAAAGCAAGACGCTGGATAATCATCACATATTGCCTATAAATATAACAGCCTTGCTACTTTAAATAAATTTTATCTGAATCTATTAAGTTAACAGTGGCTAAATTATACTTATAATTTTTAATCTCTTAATTTGGCCATTAATTACCTAATAAAAGTACATTTATAGGAACACTTACTATAACCGTCCTTCTTTTTATGCGAAAATGGCGTCGTTTTTCATCATTTAACTAATTTAATCGAAACTATCATGACAGCAACTCTAATCGACGGTAAAAATATTGCTCAGCAGCTTAGGCTCTCAGTAAAAGAAAAAGTAGCACTACGCATTAAAAAGGGCTTAAGACCTCCAGGGCTGGCCGTTATATTAGTAGGTTCGGATCCTGCTTCGCAAGTTTATGTAGGAAGTAAACGTAGAGCTTGTGAGGAGGTTGGCTTCTTATCGCGTTCTTATGATCTTGCACCTACGGCGACACAAGCAGAATTATTTACTTTAATTGATGAATTAAATAATGACGACAATATCGACGGAATTCTCGTACAGCTACCTTTACCAAAAGGTTTAGATGCGAATTTGATTATTGAACATATCAACCCATTAAAAGATGTTGATGGCTTCCATCCCTTCAATGTAGGGAAGTTAGCACTTCGTCAGCCTGGTTTAAGACCATGTACACCAAAAGGCATTATTAAGCTTATTGAGTCTACTGGCGTTGAACCTCATGGATTAGAGGCTGTTATTGTTGGTGCTTCAAACATTGTTGGCCGTCCTATGACGTTAGAGTTATTACTAGCAGGTTGCACCGTAACAACAACGCATCGATTTACTAAAAATCTTGAAGACAAAGTACGCAATGCTGACTTACTGGTATGTGCAGTAGGAAAACCTGAATTCATTCCTGGTGAATGGATTAAAGAAGGCGCTATAGTGATCGATGTAGGCATTAATCGTTTAGACAATGGAAAGCTGGTTGGTGATATTGGTTTTGATATAGCGAAAACCAAAGCGGCCCATATTACACCTGTACCTGGCGGTGTTGGTCCAATGACGGTTGCGAGCTTAATTGAAAATACTTTAATTGCTTGTGAAGAATTTCATTAGAAAACAAACAAGCTCACTTATTAGTTATATAAACTAATTAAGTGAGCTTTTTTTATACTATAAATTTTATTTGTATAAAGCTGGCTTTACTTTAAGTGCTTTCAAATTCATCGCGATATCTTCAGCAGCAGTTTTTGGTGTGATATCTTCATCTATTTTTACTATTTTGCCTTCTTTCGATACATAAAACGTCACCCTACTCGCCATGCCCATAATATTTAAAACATCATACGCTTCAGCTGTTTTCTTGGTTGGATCACTTAACATAGGAAAGTCTGCACCCGTTTTCTTTGCAAAAGCTCTATTTTTATCTAATGGGTCAACACTCGCCATAAAATAACTAGCGTTGTATTTTCTAATCAAATGTCCCTTTTCAACTAAAGATTTACATTCGATAGTACATCCACGTGTATTAGCCATTGGATACCATGCTAATACGACTGCTTGTTTACCTTTATAATCACTCAATTGGTAATAATCACCATTAGTGGCCTGCAATTTAAAGTCTGGCGCTTGATCTCCAACTTTCAAATCCGTAGCTAACAGGCTAAAACTAGTAAATATGGCGAATAATGTACAAACTACTTTGGACGTTGTTTTCATCAGGGTTACCTTATAAAGATGAGTGTATTTCGGGTTTATTATTTAATAATTGCTTTTAAATTTATCATGCATAGCTCAGTGAATCCTTTTATAAAAGATTATTTAGCCATTGATAAATTAGATACGTTTGAATACCACAAATAGTTCAGTGGGTACCATAATGACTTGAGTACATTTTTTCATTAATGTTCTAATAAATGAACCGATATTATCGTTACGTATTTCAATTCTAGCTTGAATCGTCGCTGAGCATACTGTTGAATACCAATCAGCACAAGAGATAGGATAAAATGGAGTTGATTTATAAAACCAAACTGAAAAATGAACGGCTTAATAAATCACGTAATAATTAACAAGCTAACATGATACAATTTTTTTAAACAAGCAATGGGAATATTCCTTTGAAAGATTGTAATCAATGTGGAAAATGTTGTATCAAATATGGCGATGGCGGCATTGAAGCTTCTGATGAAGATATTGAAATGTGGGAAATTTTCAGACCTCATATTCATCAATATGTTATCAAGGATAAAATTTGGTTTAGCCCTGAGACAGGCAAACAATTATCACAATGCCCATTTTTAGAAAAAATGCCAAACCAGTCTCCTTTAGAGCAAGTAAAATATACTTGTGCTATTTATCTAGATCGCCCAGAAGATTGTCGTCAATATCCTAGTAATATTGCTGAAATGGTTAAAGATGAATGTGAAATGATTGAGGTGATAGATTTGACTCATCCCAAAAAAGCACAATTAACCCTTGATGATTTAATGAGTGACAGTCGCTAGTAATCGATAATAAATAACCTTTCTGGAATAATCGCCACCTCCACACAACTCCATAGACTTATCAAGTGAACCCAATTCACTTATTACATAATATCAATGTGATTTATTTGCTTAGTAATGTCTTGTTACACACACTTTCAAAGAAATAAGTATAATCCAAGGTCATTTTTTGAATATTGAACCTACAATGAATGATTCTTATGAAAATCTATTTAATGTGTGATTATGTTTTCTAAATACGCCATAAATTATCCAGTGTTAAGTATTGGTTTATTATTAATACTCTTTATCAGCCCTGCTGATTCAAAAAGTAATGTTAATAATACTGATAAAAGTCAACGTATCGATGTGCAGTTTCCAATCAATACTTCTTCAGATAAAAAAACAATGCTAGGCCAATGGATTGATCATAGCAGTGACGCATTAACTTTGGTTTATGGCGAGCTCCCAGTTGAACATTTCATTACCAAAATAGAATTCAGTAAACGAGACTCTGGTGTTGTTCCATGGGGAGAAGTTAGCCGAAACACTATTCCTGAGGTAACACTTGTGGTGAACCCCAAAAGTACGCTGAATGAATTAAAAGCTGATTGGACGATATATCATGAATTTAGCCACTTGCTTATACCCTATGATGCAGGTGATTCTCGTTGGTTTTCTGAAGGTCTCGCCAGTTATTATCAAAATATAATTCAAGCGCGTTCAGGTATGTTTAGTGAAACAAAAATGTGGCAAAAACTGTTTGAAGGATTTGAACGTGGTAGAAAAGATACTCACTATAGTCATCAAAAGCTAAATTATTTGAGTGATAATATTAGTCAGAATCATAGTTATATGCGCATTTATTGGAGTGGGGCATTATATTGGCTTAAAGCAGATATCGCTTTAAGAGGACTCAATATCGGTTATTCACTTGATAAAGTATTACATGAATTACAAAAATGTTGCTTTGACCGCTATTTATCTGCAGTAGATATTACCAAACGACTCGACAAGTTATCGAACAGCACTATATTCACTTCATTATTTACCGATTTTTCAGGAAGTTACACATTACCTGAATATATAGACGATTTAAATATGCTAGGAGTAGTGCAACATGCAGGACGAGTAGAATTAGAAAACAACACAGAAAACAGCCATATAAGACGTGCTATTTTTAAGGGAAAGTAAGGATAAAAATACTCATGAACGGTTCGTTCAAACTATTAGAAGAGTATTCATTGCCATATTATTCTTCTACAGCCTCTTCTATTGCCTCTTCTATAGGAAGATTACGTTGATAAACGGTATAACGCATCGCATATTTTGCAGCAAAACGATAACTGATATAAGCAATAAAAATCCACACAACGAAATTTTCAGTATTAAATTTACCAGGCCAATAACTAAACCAAAGGGCCGCTTGTACCATGTTTTTTATTGAGTCAATGATCATAGCAATTAATGTATCAAGACTAAATAACGCAGTAATCGACTGCCAACCGGTAATGCTAAACAGAAAATTAAACACCTGAGTTAATTCAATAACAATAAAGGTTAATAACGCAATTAACCCATAAAAACCACCGCCAAAGGTTACCCATTTAGAGTGTAAGAATAACAATTCTTTTTTGTGCTTTCTTGAGAGAGATGATCCCGTAGTGCTATTTTTCTTAAAAGCATCTTTAAGCTCAATATCAGTTGATAAATAGCCTTTCTGATAAGAAAAGTAGATCATTAAAAAACTAAATACACCTACAGGTATGCCGACAAATAAAATCGCTTGTATAATATCTAATATCGTATTCACGTGGTATTAATGTTTCAGGGAAATGTATTAACGTAAATATAACTGATTGTTGATGCTAAACATAGCCAGTTAAGTATTTATTAGTTGAGCCTAATCAATACTTAACTGATGAAAGGAGAGGCTTTAAATTTATCTCTTATTTTTAGGAACATAATTTAAAATAGAAATGGGCACAACTTTCTTAACAGGAAAACCTTCAAATTCTTTGCGCTTAATAACATGCCCTAACCTACTTTCTATTGCGCACAAATTTCTGAAGTTATCTTTTGCTACAAATGAAACAGCTTCTCCAGATGCTCCCGCTCGGCCTGTTCGACCAATACGGTGAATATAGTCATCAACTTGATCAGGTAAATCATAATTTACCACTCGAGTAAGCTCGCCTATATCAAGGCCACGTGAAGCAATACCTGTAGCGACAAGAAATTTAATTTTTCCCGCTTTAAAATCATTAAGTACGTGTTCTCGAACTGCTTGCGTTCTACCACCATGGATAGATTCTGCATTTATCCCGCGTTTTTCTAACTGACTAACAAGCTTAGCCGCTCCATGTTTTGTTTCGATAAAAATGAGCGCTTGATCCCATTTTTCTTCATGAATTAAATGGCTAAGTAATGCAGACTTATTACCTTTATCAACCGTTATTAACCATTGGTCAATTTTAGGTTTTGATGCGCTATTATTGGCGATTGAAATTTCAGTCGCATTACTAAAGGTTCTTTTTGATAACGTACGAACGTCATCAGAAATAGTCGCAGAAAATAATAAATTTTGGCGTTCCAAAGGTAAACGTTCAATAATTTTATTAATATCTTCAATAAAACCCATATCGAGCATTCTATCGGCTTCATCTAAAACAAGCACTTCGAGTTCATCAAAATGCAACGCACGTTGATGAGCCATATCAAGTAATCGCCCCGGTGTCGCAACAACAATATCGACTCCCCAAATCAGCTTTTGCTTTTGAGGTTCAATTTCAATGCCGCCATACATTGCCATAGAGCTTAGTTCTAAATGTTTACCATAATCACAAATACTCTGTTCCACTTGAACTGCTAGTTCACGTGTCGGTGTAAGGATCAACGCTCTTATGCGTTTACCACGTAATTTTCGATCTGTATTAAGTTTTTCAAGAATGGGTAAAACAAAACTGGCTGTTTTCCCTGTACCCGTTTGAGCTGCTGCGACTAGGTTTTTACCAGATAAAATAACAGGAATAGCTTTTTTCTGAATAGCCGTTGGCTCGCTGTAGTTTAATTCAGCAATAGCTTTTAAAAGAGGTTCACTTAATCCAAGTTTCGAAAATGGCATGATACTATCCTTGAAGTTTAATTTTTAAACCTTTAATGAAGGTAGATAAAACTTCATCGCTACAATCTTTGTAATGTTTGTTATTTACGTTTCTGAAAAATGCACTTAATTCATATTTAGTTAAGCTCAATTCTGCTAATTCAAGCGTGTCGATTACTTCATCGGCATGCAAAGATAAAGCGATTTTCAACTTATTAAAAATGGCATTATTACTCAATACAGTTTCAGCTACTGCTGGAGGCCCTTCTTTCGCGCCTCTTTTTTCGACAATTAAACCATTCAGGAAACTGGCAAGTTCCACATCAAGTAATTCAACGTAATCAGCATCGTTTTTTTCTTTAAAAAAGCAAATCAGTTGTTCTGTTGTTATGTCACAAGAATTTAATTTAAAGACAGAGCATATTTTTGCGTCATCAAAGTCAAGTATTGTGGTGATGCGACGAAGAATATCATTATTTATCATGTATAGGCCTAGGGGTAGTAGTTGATGTGAACATAACGCTAGAGTCATATTCCAAAAAGAGTAGAGTATAGCCCACTCAATTTTAAATCGGGCTAACTCATTTATTTATATGTGGTGGTGTAAACGCTTATTTAGAAATTTTAAAACGCCAATAAAGGGGCTTTTGGACTTTAAAATAAGCAATTTTAACTCAGTTAAATTAAAAAAAGACTAAGCTTTTTTTTGCGCTTGCAATTGGCTATCAAGATATTCGTCAAGTGTACCTTGGAAATTCACTAATTTCTTATCTTTAATATCAATGACACGTGTCGCTAAACTTGAAACAAACTCTCTGTCATGGCTAACAAAAATCAATGTTCCTTCGTACAATTTAAGCGCATTATTTAACGCTTCTATCGCTTCCATATCCATGTGATTCGTTGGTTCATCCATGATTAATACATTAATATCTTGCATCATCAACATGCCGAACAATAGACGATTTTTCTCACCACCAGAACAGTTACGTGCTTTTTTATTCGCATCGTCATCAGTAAAGAGTAAACGACCTAACATACCGCGAACGCTTAGATCGTTATGGCATGGTCGACGAAACTGAGACATCCAATCCATTAATGTTAAATCACAATGGAAAAACTTACCGCTATCCTGAGGGCAATAACCAACAGAGGCATTTTCAGACCATTTTACAACACCATCTAACGGCGAAAACTCATCAACTAAACAACGTAACAACGTCGTTTTTCCAACGCCATTCTCACCAATGATAGCAAGCTTTTCGCCAGCTTTTAGTAATAAATTACCTTCTTCAAATAGTGTTTCATTTTCGAAGCCATGACTTAAATTTTCAAGTTCTAAAGCTTGACGGTGCATTTTTTTACCCGCGTCAAAGGCAATATTTGGCGTAATACGGCTCGATGATTTAACATCATCAAGTTTAATTTTATCCATTTTCTTCGCACGAGAGCTTGCTTGTTTAGCTTTTGAAGCATTCGCACCAAAACGGTTAACAAAGTCTTGTAACTCTGCTATTTCTTCCGCCTTTTTAACATTACCTGATAACAACTGCTCACGTAGTAAAGCAGATTGTGCTAAGAAAAACTCGTAGTTACCTGGATATATTCTTAATTCGCCGTAATCTATATCGGCCATATGTGTACAAACAGCATTAAGGAAATGTCTATCATGGGAAATGATGATCATGGTGCATTTGCGTTTGTTTAACTCGCTTTCTAACCAACTGATGGTATGAATATCCAAGTTGTTGGTAGGCTCATCGAGTAATAATATATCTGGATTAGCAAACAAGGCTTGTGCGAGTAGAACACGTAATTTCCAACCAGGTGCAACTTGCTTCATTGAACCGAAGTGAAAAGACTCTTCAATACCTGCTTCTAATAATATCTCACCTGCACGACTTTCTGCGGTGTAACCGTCCATTTCAGCAAATTCACTTTCAAGATCACCCACACGCATACCATCGGCTTCACTCATTTCAGCTTGTGCGTAAATAGCATCTCTTTCTTGCTTAACTTTCCATAAAGGCAAATCACCCATGATCACAGTATCAATAACATTGTGTTCTTCAAATGCAAATTGATCTTGTCCCAAAGTGCTTACTTTATTGCCAGTGCTTACAGATACGTTACCAGAGCTTGGAACAAGTTCGCCACTTAGTATCTTCATAAATGTAGACTTGCCACAACCATTTGCGCCAATCAAACCGTAACGGTGACCGTTGCCAAATTTAGCCGATATGTTTTCAAATAACGGCTCTGCGCCAAATTGCATTGTAATGTTAGATGTAGTGATCAAAGAGATATTCCTAAATAATGCTAACTAAAATTGTTAACCAGCAATGGTGAAGATAGCAAAAATAGAAACTTATTTAAGACCATCAAA
>Ga0233426_10000711_pt1 | contig 33731 bp, 31 predicted proteins | sample SI_118_April2016_6_FD_179875 | JGI IMG/M metagenome (GOLD analysis project Ga0233426, IMG submission 179875) | Seawater microbial communities from Saanich Inlet, British Columbia, Canada - SI_118_April2016_10_MG | ecosystem: Environmental > Aquatic > Marine > Inlet | place: Canada: British... | reverse complement strand
CTCGCTTTCGCCCCCTTAGTGCCATAGAACTACTTATAATTTCATAAACCAATCATAATCAGTTTTACTCTGTAATTTCTGTGATAAATACAAACCTAGCTCTTTCAATTGAGCAATATGTTGATAATGCCCTATTAGCGTTTTTAACTTTGTTAATGCTTGCTGGCTTTTCCCTTCACCGTCAATAGCAAGTACAAAAGTATAAGCATATTGCGGGTTGTCTGGCATTAATGACATAGCCTTCTTAAATAAACTAATCGCTTTACTCAGCTTTTTTTGACGGACAAAGTACAAACCATAAGAATAATGTAAGTTTGCCGATGTAGGGTTATTCTTGATCCCTTTTGATAAAACTGAATTCACTTGAAATGGCTTTTGTTGAGCACGGTAAATATCAGCAAGGTTAATGTAGGCTGCTTCAAAGTAGGGTTCTATTTCTATCGCCTTTTTAAATGACTTTGTCGCTTCATTTGGCTGATTCGTTTCAAGTGCCATCACGCCAATATTTGCCATTCCTTCTCCTCGCCAACTATTAACATTATTAGCATAAACTAATTCTTTAAAAGCGGAATCAAAAGTTGTTTGGTCAGTGTTAGAGATTTTATCAGTTAATAAAACTCTCGCTGCAGCAACTCTTACGGCTTTGAATTTATCGGTTAATAAAGGGCTAACATGTAACACTCTCACCGCTGGTGGTAATAATGTTCCTATAGTGGCAGCACTTAATCTTAAAAGGGGCTCTTGATGCTGCAGATAAGGCTTTAATATTTCAATGGTCATTGTTTGCGTGGTAAAACTCAGCAGTTGCAAAGCACTAGCTCGGCTAATTACGTCAAGATTAGTGTCAGCAATAATTGTTAGATGATCTTCAAGGTTAATTGGTTGTCCCGAGGTTAATGCGATTAAAAACTGCTTACTTCCCAATAGCTCTTTTGGGGTGCCATGCCACTGGGTAAGATTTTCATTAGCCCATTGGTTTGACTTATCATCGTGGCATTTAGTACAGGCATTGGGTGTATCAAAGGTTAGAGATAAGTCAGGACGGGGAATTTTAAAACTGTGATCACGTCTATCATCAACGCCCATATATCTATTTTCAGGCATATGGCAGTTTGCACACTGAGCACCTGCAGAATTATCTTCATGTTGATGATGAGATTTTACATTGTATACTTCGGCGCCATGACACTGCAGACAAAGGCCGTTGCCTTCATCTTTGAGCTTCATGGTATGTTTATCATGACAATCCAAGCAGTTCACACCAGCAGCGAACATTTTACTTTGTAAAAATGAGCCATAAACATAAACTTCTTCTTTTATTTGTCCGTCGGCATGATAATTAGGAGCAGAAGGTAATTGGGGAGTGAATTGGTCTAAAAAAGGTATATTGGCTTTTACGCCATCCGTTAATGGTGCGCGAAGTGAATGACAAGCAAAACAGCCATCCATGAAGGAATTATTTCGCTTCTCTCCCTGCCAATGAGCGGTTTTATCACCAATATTTCGTAACCATTGCCCTGTTGGGTGAAGTGGTGAGGTTGCATCAGCACGGTTATTACCTTTTTTAGCTTCGTTTGCATGAGTTGACATATTGCCATGGCAGGATAAACAGCCAACATTAATATTTTCATATTTACTATCAAAAGAATTTTTCTCAAAATCATAATTTCTTACCAGTCCGTCAGAGTGACAGTCAGCGCACATGCCATTCCAATTTTGCAAAGGTTGACGCCAATGTAACCTGTCCTCAGGGCGAATTTCTTCATGACTATAGTTATGATACCAACGTTGCCCACCCTCTGATTTTTCTCTTGCATCCCAAGCAAAGGGTAGTACCTGTAACTTACCTTCTTCTGTTTCAACTAAATACTGTTGTAGTGGAAAATGACCAAAAGTATATTTCACTTGATAGGTATTAACAGGGTAAGTATCTTTCTGTTCATCATAAGTAATAGTTACCTGATAACGATTATCTTTGATAAAAAATAACGCTTTTTGGCCATAATGTTCAACAGACTTTTTATTGAAATTACCAAGCACAGTAGAATCATCAACAATGGCCATGGCTTTGGCATGATCAGACTTTTTCCAGCTAGCGTGCTGAGATTGGTGACAACCAACACATTGCTGGTTAGTTATCGGTTTATCTTTTTGGAACTCATGCATTGCTGTTTCAGCTGATTGCACAGATAAAGCAGCAAGAAAATAACTAAAAGCGATACTGCATAAATAAAAAAACTTCAAAATTTATACTAACCTTAATAACTAAATGAATAATTGACTTTGCATAATGGCTAACTTCGTATTAATGATTGCTTATACGATTTCACATGAGGGAAAATTCGCGTTAACTCTTGCTCTGTGAATTGCCAATGTTGTGATAATACGTTACCAATCCAACTAAAACTATTCGTTGTTGGCATTAAATCCCGTTGTTGAAATAATTCAGTTGATTTTAGGCCAGGCCAATTACCCTCAACCTTACCACCATTAATAGCACCTCCAGCAAAAAATAAAGCACTAGCAGTTCCATGATCGGTAACACCTGTACCATTTCCTTTGGCTATTCGACCAAACTCAGTGCCCCTTTGTGAGATAGAAAGTCATATTTAGAATTTATACTCTATGGCGGTTTCGCCCCCAAAGTGAGATAAAACTTAAGCCTGAGCTTAAAGCCGACATTAATATTCATTTAAGTTCAAACTTCTACTTACAATGGGTAAAATTCCATTTGTACATATCAATTAAGCTTGAATCGGCATTGACGGAGGGTATTTCAAACCAACTGGTAACAGTTGGTACTGACTCAAAAATACGTAAAACCACCGACAATACGATTCAGCTGGATGAACCATAAATCGAAATATAATAGCCCACTATATTTATTTAAAGGTACGACTTTAGTTCCAAGCCAGCGCTAAAGTAATACCCGTAAATAGTAACGGAACCAGCTAAAACTTAGCTATTAACCAGTCTTCATTTTCGCTGAAGTACAATGTACGAATTTCACCTTTGCCCTCAATATTAACCATATTGATTTGTGTTGGCCAAAGCTCGCGTAATGCTCCATTAAATAGCTTCACACCTGCAAGGTTGTTAGGTATTACCATTTCTTGATAAACCCAGAAAAATTTACCTTCTACCTCATGACCAATATTCGTTAAGGGCATCGCTTCATCTGATAAAGTGCGTGCTATAAACTGTTTGGCAACATAGTTAGCAAATTGTTTTTGTGTTTTCTCTGAGTCAATGATGTCAGCATTTTTATCAACACAGCATGCTCTGTATCATGCATGTAAAATCGATGCGATACTTCCAGTTGCCCTGAACGCTTGTTAAATAATACTGTTGTTTCAGCTGCTTTCTGTTGGTGAGCAAATGCTAATTTTGTCGAAACAAAATTAGCGATCACCAACAATAAAGCGATTTTAAAAATGTATAAGCCTTTAGGCATTATTAATCCTTTTTCTCTTTTTCATCATTTTTATCTTCCTCAGTTTTAAGCTCCGTTTTAATATCTTGCATAATATCCCTATGTACTTTACCTGTACGTTTTTTCGCTTTATAAGCTTCAACTCGTGTTGGAACTATTTGACGAGGGTAGTGGTTATTTTCTACATCAACGTCAGCCGTTTCCCAACCAGGATCGACAGCTACACTGACGAGTTCTTTATCTTTGTCTGAAACAACAAGCTTACGAACCTGCTTTGGCGTACGACGCCAAATTTCAGCTGGAATGTACTGACTTTCTTTGGAGCCATCTTTATAAGTTAGTTCTAAAATAATAGGCATGACTAAGCCACCAATATTTGAAAACTCTAAAACGTAATAGTTTTTGTCTTCTTTAATCGCACGTTCTAATGTTTTACGTTCCCAAGGCTTTAAGCCTTTTAAGAATTTATTGTATTTATTGCGTTCTTTATTGGTAACAGTAAAGCGATCATTTTCGTCGTAGAAGTCAGTGACGTCTTGGTTTTCATCTACCCATAACTTTTTACCTTCAGCTTTGTTGCGTTCAACAAATAATGATGAAGGCTTATCTGCTTCAATTTGACGTAACCGACCGTAATCAATATCTGGGTTATGCGTGTCTAAACGCATTTGATAAACTTTATCTATCGAGATATCTACATGGTCAGTTGAGTAAAACCAGCCACGCCAAAACCAATCTAAATCTACACCTGAAGCTTCTTCCATTGTACGGAAAAAATCTGACGGAGTCGGACGTTTAAATTTCCACCTTACAGCGTATTCTTTAAAGGCAAAATCAAATAATTCACGACCTAAAATAACTTCACGAAGAATGTTAAGTGCAGCAGCAGGTTTGGTATAAGCATTAGGGCATAAGCGCAATACGCTGTCTGATTGGGTCATAATAGGTACTTGCTTTTGAGACTTCATGTAACCTGTAATATCACGTGGTTCAACTCCCCAAGGAATTGTATGATCCCATTCACGACCAGCAATACCGTACAAAAAGCTATTTAAGCCTTCATCCATCCAAGTCCACTGACGTTCGTCAGAGTTTACAACCATAGGGAAATAAATATGGCCGACTTCATGAATAACTACACCAATTAAGAAGCGCTTTTCAGCTTGTGAATATGTGCGAGAATCATCGTCTCGTAACTCAGTACGCGGACCATTAAAGGTGATCATTGGATATTCCATGCCACCGACAGGACCGTTAACTGATTGAGCGGTTGGGTATGGGTAGTCAAATGAATATCGTGAGTATACGTCCATTGTGTGGATAACTGACTCAGTTGAATATTTTTTCCACAAATCGCCACCTTCTACAGGATAGAAAGACATGGCCATGACGTGATCTTGTACTTTACCGCCTTGTTTATAAACTTTGGCGTCCCACATAAATGTTCGTGATGAAGCCCAAGCAAAGTCACGCACATTTTTTGCTTTAAATACCCATGTTTTACGCTTATCTGTCCCTTCTTTTTCGTTTTCTAATGCTTCTTCTTCGGTGACAATAAATACAGGACGTTTTGCCGTTTTTGCTTCTTCCAAACGATTACGTTGTGTTTTAGTTAATACGTCTTTCGGGTTTGTTAATACGCCGGTTGAACTTACAATATGGTCTGCAGGCACGTTAATTTGCTACTTCGTAGTCACCAAATTCAAGTGTAAATTCTCCACGCCCTAAAAATTCTTTGTTGTTCCAACCTTCGTAATCGGTATAAGCATGTAAACGCGGAAACCATTGTGCGAGTATGAAAATGTCGTTACCGTCTTCAAATTTTTCGTAACCAGAACGCGCTGAAACTGCATCTTCTTCAACAATGTTGAAAGCGAAATTAATAGAAAATTCTACATCATCACCTGATTTTATTGGCTTAGGTAAGTCGATTCGCATTTGTGTGCCGACAACAGCGAAGTTAAGCTTATTACCTCGACTGTCTTTGATAGCACTTATTTCGTAACCTAATTCATTATCCGCCATAAAGTGTTGACGGCGTAACTCACCTAGGCTTATTTTTGCTGGTGTTTTTGCGTCACCAGCTTTTGTATATGGACCACGACGACCAATACCGCCAAAGTTGTTGGCAGCATTAGCAATAGAGTCATCTTTGAAAATATTTTGATCTAATTGCACCCATAAATATTTTAGTTTGTACGGTGAGTTATTTTGATAAGTGATTTTTTCATTACCAGATATACGACGAGTTTTTTCATCAAGTGAGACTTTAATTTTGTAATCTACTTGCTGCTGCCAGTAATTTTCACCTGGTTCACCAGAGGCGTTACGGTAAACGTTTGGGGTTGGAAGCACTTCATCTAATTGACGAAATTTATCTTCAAAGTTACCTTTTGTTTGTTTAATGGCAGATGCATTAACCGATATCGCTATAGATAACGGTAATAATAATACAGCAAATGATTTTATGATTATATTTTTCATATGTTCCATTTCTTAGTTGTTTTTATAGTTCTGGTTAGTGGTTTATGCTGAATTTAATCTTATTAAAAATAAGATATATTAATAAAAGAGCAAACACTAAGTTGCTCTGATATTAATACTGATACTAAAATTATTTCACTATTGTCATTTCATCAACAACATTCTTTGCATCATCAATGTGCTCCATTGTCCATAACATATATGGCACACTGGTATGAATAGCGCGTTTAAATTTAGTATCGTAATCCCAATCCCCAATGATAGATTCATACACACCATCAAAAACTAGGCCTACGAACTCTCCTTTACCGTTTAAAGTCGGCGAACCAGAGTTACCACCAGTAATATCTAAAGTAGATAAATAGTTTACAGGCACAGAACCTAAGCTATCTTTCTTGTATTTACCGTAGTCTTTATTACTAATTGCTGAACGTATATTTTGAAACAGGTCAAATTCATGATCCCCTTTAATATATTTAGCTAGCATTCCTTCAAGTGTTGTAAAGGGTGTTGCTGTCAACCCATCTTGTGGTGAATATCCTTTTACATTACCGTAAGTAATTCTTAAAGAACTATTCGCGTCAGCGTAAACAGGCTCGTCTTTACTTTTCTTATAAGCAATCATCGCGTTCATAAATTTAGGGCGAACTTGAGCAAGTTTGCCTGAAAGCTCTTCCGATTTCTTTTCATTTTTACGGTCATTTTCATATTGAGATACCGCAAATTGAATGTAAGGATCGTCACTGTTTTTAAATTCTTCTACTGACTTGTCCATCCAAGCTAAGCGCACTACTTCTTCGTCTAATTGAGTATCTTTATGAATTTTGTCTAACTTAGCTGCCAGCGTATTAGCGTCAAAACCTTTATCAATACCAAAAAATTGATCGAAGGTTGCATTTCTCTTTGATGCAGGGAACTGTGCATATTGAGTAATAAAGTGCATTAATAAGGCTTTATCTACACTCGCATCATAACGACGGTTAACACGCTTCATACCTTGAGTGAAACGATTCATGTCGCGGTCTTGGTAACCTTGCTTACGTTCAGCACTAGGTTTATTTTTTTCATTCGCCAAACGATATAAATGTTTTGATACACCAATTAAGTTAGTACGACCAATGTAGGCTAGAATAAGATCGCGCTCTTGGTTTTCTTGACTTTCACTGATAAGTGCATTTAATTCAGTTAACGTTTTACCATACTGGCTTTTACGTTTTTCAGAAGCGTTAATCCATGATTGTAACTCTTTCAACTCTTTTTCTTTACGAGCTAACATGTCGCCTTTTTTGAAACTTTCAATCATTGAACCGTAGTTTTTTGCATAATTTGCTAAACCCGCTAAAGTACTTTCGTATTTGATGCGTGCTTCACTTTCAGCAGGGGCTGTTGTTTTAATAACATCGATATACTCTTCACGATAACGCTTTGCTGTTGGGTATACTAAGTTAAACTGATTTTCAACTTCTTCAGCAATTCGGTAACGGTTGGTGCGGCCTGGATAGCCTAATACCATTACGTAATCACTTTCTTCAACGCCATTTGCATTTACTTTTAGAAATGCTTTTGGTTTAAACGGAACGTTGTCTTGAGAGTAATCAGCTGGCTGGCCATCTTTATTGACGTAAGCACGGTAAAATGACCAGTCACCGGTATGACGCGGCCACATCCAATTATCTGTATCTCCACCGAACTTTCCAATACTCGACGGCGGTGCATAGACTAAACGAACGTCGCGAATAGCAAGTTGTTTAATTAAAAAATATTCCAAACCACCATGAAAACTATAAACTTCACAACGATAATCTTGAGAAGTTTCACACGAAGCGACTAAAGACTTTTCATTTTTTTCAATCGCTTTAAAGTATGCTTCACCCTTCACAGAACTTGCAATATTTCCAGTTACTTTCTGCGTAACATTTGTTAGTGATTCAGTAACATAAACACGAGAACCAGGTGCGGCTTGTAATTCATCTGCTTTAGTTTTAGCAACAAAACCTTGTTTTAGAAGATTGTTTTTTTCGCTTGAGTTGTACTGAATAGAGCCATATGCACAATGATGATTAGTCACCACCAATCCCTGCTCAGATAAAAATGAAGCAGTACAACCGCCTAAACTAATAATCGCATTCATTGGAAATTGATCTAAGTTTTCCATTTGCGTCGGATCTAGCTCTAACCCTGCAGCTTTTAACTTACCACTTATTTCTTGTAGTTGGTGTGGCTGCCACATTCCTTCGTCAGCAATTACTGAACCAGCAAGTAACAGAGATGTTAAGGACAAAGCCTTAAACAGTCGTTTGTGTAACATGATGAAGTTTCCTAAATTAATTCTATTTTTGATAAAAAATCTTGTCCGAACTTTAATATACTAATTAAACAAAAAAGTAAATCTTTGTGATAATATCACAATTTGATTATGCGCATGTTGTAAAGTATATGTACCAGAGCCTCATAGAATGTCGATTGCTTTTTATGTTTGGCTATTTTTTGCAGCATTATAAGCCGTGATTGCAGGTGAAACTGCGGCGATAAACACAAATAAGAAAAAGCCAATGATTAACTCAATACTCGATTTTGAAAAAATCTGAGGCTCTATCATAACACCGTAATTGTTAAGGATAATTTCCTGTGAAACTGACAATACTATGCTTAAGCTAACTAACGCGATAATGACACTGATTAATGCAATGAATAAAGCCTCAAGTTCAATAAGTGAAAAAACATAGACAGAAGAGGCCCCTATTATTCTTAAGAGTCTTATTTCATTCAAGCGCTCTTTTATTGAGGAAAGCAAAGTTGCACTTAACCCGATTAACGATGAAATAATCACGAGGTAAGAGATCAAACGGAGCGTGTTATCAAAAACTGACATAGTTTGCCATAATTGAGAAAGTGCAACGCCAGGCAATATTGCGGTAAGAGGTTCCTGTTTATCTGTATTTATTTGACGTTGGAAGTTGAACACTGCCATTTTTGATTTAAGACCTATCATGACTGCTGTAACTGATTTAGGTTCTAAATAAGTAGCCTTTGCCAAGATTAGTTCAGGTGCTTCTTTTAAACGTTTGACCGCTAAAGGCTTTGTTATATGTACAGCTTCTAAGCCTTGTAAACTAACGTGCAGGGTTTGATCAACCGGTGTACCTGTTGCTCTCAAAATACCAACAACCTTGAACGGCAAATTGTCATGGTTTCTGAAGCTGGTGTTACCTATACCATGAGATAAGGTAATAGTATCGCCTATATTATAGCCCAGTCGATCAGCAATATTAGCGCCTAATACAATATCAAAAACAGCTTCAAATGCTTTTCCTTGTTTAAAATGAAGTGGCTGATTATTAGCAAAATTAAAGAACTTAAAGTAACCAGGGCTGGTCCCTAAAACACGATACCCTTTATGAGAATCACCTAAAGAGATAGGTACAGCCCAACGAACTGAACGTTCTTTTGAAAGGCGCTTGTATGATTGCCAGCCTAAATTATCAGTTGGTGTTCCAATTCTAAATACGGAATAGAGGAGTAAGTTAATACTGCCCGTTCGACCACCAACGATAAGGTCAACTCCTGAAACACTACTAGCAAAGCTCTCTTTTGCTTGGTGGCGAATATGGTCAACACCGAGCATGACAAAAAGACTTATGCTTATTGTCGCTATGGTTAATATGATTGAACCTTTTCTATTTAGCAGGCTCTTTATGGCTAATTGAATGAACATCAGTCTTTGAACTTTTTGTTATTAAAATCGGTAAAATTTTGCGCGCTATCAAAATGATGCATTAACCGAGTATCATGGCTTACAAAGAGCAGTGTTGTTCGATTAACATCACACAACGTTGTCAGTAATGACAAAAATTTATCTCTACTAGGCTCATCTAATGATGATGTTGGTTCGTCTGCAATCAGTAATTTGGGACTATTGATAAAAGCACGAGCAATAGCAATTCGTTGCTGTTGTCCAATGCTTAAATTACTGACTGGTCGAGACCAGTCGTCTTCATTGATTCCTAATTTTTCCAAAGAAGTCGTTATTTTATTATCTAAACTTTCCGTTTTATTTCTCTTAGAAAAATAACTTGCTAATGCTATGTTTTCTTTGGCATTCAAATAGCTAATCAAATTGAATTGTTGAAAAACATAACCGATATTATTTGCCCTAAAATGATCTCTTTGGCTGCTGCTCATTTTATCGAGAGGTTCACCTAAAACGGATATAGAGCCAGCCGACGGACAAAGAATTCCAGAAATGATATTTAATAATGTTGATTTACCACATCCCGAGGAACCATAAATAAATAGTTTGTCACCATCATTTACTGACCATTGCTCTATGTTAAGTACGCTTTTATGCGAAGCGTTTGGATAAGAAAATTTTATGTTATTGAGCTGGATAGACATTAGTAGTTATTGCTGTTTTAATTAGTGTTATACTATAACACTTTTGGTGGTATATAAATCCAACTTTTTCACAGTAAAGTGAAGACTTATATATTGCGTATCGGTATAAATAGAGGATGAAATAAATGCGAAGATTGGTTGTCTGTTCTACTTTGTTATTTTTATTTGGTTGTGAGCAACCCACGGTAGATACTGACAAGGCGGCTATGAAGAAAGTCGTTACAGACGATATTGCTCAAGTTAATAATAAGGCTAAAAATCAAACGAATTCATTAGTAAAATCCCCTGAAACTGAAAAACAAGCCGTTCATTACCAAGTAATAGAATGGACAGAGTTGATTCCTCAGACTGATTTAGATGCGTTACTTAACCCACCTGAATATATTATGGATGTGGAAGACGGTTCTATTGAAGATCAAATTGTCAGCAAAAAGAAAAGTGTCATAATTGCTGAACAAGATGAAGAAAACAACTATGAAAGGGCATTAACATCAACGAATATTATAGAAGCCATGGATGGTAAGAATATTGAAATTCCTGGTTTTATTGTACCGATAGCTTTTAATGAAGAACAAGTCGTTACCAGTTTTTTTCTTGTTCCTTATTTTGGTGCATGTCTGCATATGCCTCCCCCCCCTCCAAATCAAATTATTTATATAGAAATAGAGAATGGTTTCCCATTAGAAGCATTTTATGATCCTGTTGTCGTGTCAGGTAAATTATCTGTCGTGCTATTTGAAGACCAAATTGCGACGTCAGCTTACAGTATGACAATGGATAAAATTCGAATGTACTATGAAAACGAATAGTGACCAACCTAAAGGCAACATGCAACAACATGTTAGTAACCTAGTATACTGCCTGTAGGAGTTTTTGCTCCCATGAGTCATCAATACTATCGCTAATAATCTCTATTCGACTCTCATTAGATTCATCTATTTTCACCTCATTAATACTATCAACGGTATTGTTGTAGCTGAAAATACCCTCATTAGTGATAAATATAGCTTTTACCCGTATAGCCGCTATATTATTTAGAAAATCTAAAAGATTTGTTCTATTGAACAACTTTTTTGAGGTAATTCGCCAACCTATGCTGTGGTATCCCTCTCCTTGGTTTACCGTTTTCAAAAGACCAGAGTTAGGAATGGCCGGTTCATTATTTACATCGGGTTTTGAGGACGTATGAAAATGGTGATGATTAGAGCTACTTTGAAAGTTTGTTTTACCTGCTAACCACTCCAGTTTAACTTTTCCATGCTCGACGAAGCTTATTGGTTCAGACGTATACCCGTGGTCTTTTATATAATGGGAAAGCGCCTCTTGATCTTGAACATCATATAAATCAACTTTATTGCCAATGATCAAGTCAGCTACTTCAAGCTGCTGATTGAAGGCAGTATGCTCGGTGTAGCGACAATCATCCAAGTGTCTTGCATCAACGATAGTTAGTGTTTTTTCTAAACTTAACGATTTTTTATAATAGTCATTACAAAGCAGCTGCAATACTTCAAAAGGATGACCTAAACCTGTTGGCTCTATTAATAGTCGGTGAGGTTTCGCTTCTTTTAATAATTGATTTAGAGCTACTTGCATCGGTAACGATGAGGCGCAGCACATGCACCCCCCAGGAACTTCTTTAAAAAATATGTTACCGTTTTCTTTCAATAAAGCACTAAATAAACTGCCGTCTACGCCTATTTCACCAAATTCATTGACTAATACAGCCCAGCGCTCATTATTCGGTTTTTGTTGTAATAAGTGCATGATAGCAGTGGTTTTACCAGCACCTAGAAAACCAGAAATAACATTGGTTGGAACAGACAGTATTTTTTCGTTAGATATTTTCACTTTCTAACCCTTTATATCCTTCAACAAGTAAGCTATTGGCAGCAACGACAGACTGAGAAAACTGTTGATATTCTGCGCTTAATTTTGGTAATTTTTCCAAATTGTAGTTTGGCTCTATATTCGTTAAAGGCGGTACATGGACAGCTGTAACTAAATCAATATTGTCTACAACACAACTGTGCCTTATTACGCAATTATCAGAAATGTTAGTTCTGATAATAACGGTATTAAAACCAATAAAAACATTGTCTCCGATAGTACACGGTCCATGAATGACAGCACGATGGGCAATAGAAGTGCTTTTTCCTATTATTACCTCAGTTCCTGCTAATGCGTGTATAACAACTCCATCTTGTACATTTGAGTCTTGTTTAATTCTGATGGGAGCAACCTGACCCTGTTGATCAATTTCATCTGCTCTTATGACAGCATATGGCCCAACAAAAACATTATCTTCTATTATAACGTGGCCACAAATTAAAGCGGTCGGATCGATATAAGCACTTTCTGATATTTGGGGTAAGTGTCCAGATGGATTCTTTCTTAACATTGTTATTATTTCATTCCTAATCGATATTAATTATTGTAAATCAGAGAATTTGAGTCGTTGTGCTACATTGGCGTGTTCAATGATATTGTTACCATCATAAACCTGTTGCCCGTTAACCCATGTACTTACGACTTTAGATGAAAAAGTATGACCATGAAATGGTGTCCAGCCACAGAGGTATCGACTATCTTTATGGCGTGTAAGAGTGGTTTGTTGCGGATCAATTAAGACTAAATCTGCAAAATACCCTTCACGAATATAACCACGTTCACTAATTTTATATCTTATCGCTGGGTTATGAGCTACTTTCTCGACCAGTTGAGTAATACTGAAACGCTTGTCTTTTACGTGTTCAAGCAAGGTTAATAAAGCGCTTTCTACAAGCGGCATACCTGCTGGAGCACTAAAGTAATCGGCTTGCTTTTCGGTAAATGTATGCGGTGCATGATCAGTGGCAATAATGTCTATTTGACCAGTATGTAGTGCTTGAATAAGTGCTTGTTTATCTGCTTGGGTTTTAATATCAGGATTACATTTAATTAAATTTCCTAGCTCTGCATAATTTTTGTTGCTGAACCATAGGTGGTGTACACATGCTTCTGCGGTAATGTGTTTTCCTCTGATAGGTCCTGGTGAAAATAAGCTGAGTTCTTTTGCTGTTGTAATATGTAATACGTGCAATTGAGTATTATGTTTTTTGGCTAAATCGACAGCATAAGAAGATGAAGCATAACAAGCTTTTTCATCTCTAATTATAGGGTGATCTTCAATTGTTATTGTAGATTGGGTTTGTTTTAATCCCTCCAGATTTTGCGCAATAATAGGGCTGCTCTCACAATGCGTTACAATTAATACTGGGCTGTGCTGAAAAATAGCATCTAACGCTTGTGGATGTTCAACCAATAAGTCGCCTGTAGAAGCTCCCATAAAAACTTTTACTCCACAATGTTTATGCGGTTCAAGTAATTTAATCTGCTCTAGGTTTGATTCAGTAGCGCCTAAGTAAAACGAATAATTAGCAAGTGAGCTGTTTTTAGCGAGAGAAAATTTTGCTTCTAATGCGTCTATAGTTGTTGTTGCTGGTGACACATTTGGCATTTCCATATAGCTAGTAATTCCGCCAGAAACAGCAGCTCTTGACTCACTTGCAATACTGCCTTTATGTGTGAGACCTGGTTCACGAAAATGTACCTGATCATCAATCATCCCAGGTAGTAAATAACAACCTTGAGCATTTACAATATTCGCATTATTAGGTGAAGGAATATGTTTATCAATTCGTTCAATTCGCTCTCCTTTAATGAGTACGTCGGCAATAAACTCATTACCCTCATTAACAATGGTGGCCTCTTTAATTAATGTGTTTTTCATTGTTGCTTTTTACCTAACACGAACAGCTATTAGACTTTAAACAGAGTTTATAATTTTGGAAATGGGCAAAAGCGATCATCAACGTTCCGATTGCTGTCATGACTTTTTCACCCGTCTCACCTAAGTGACTTTCACCAAAAACAACTGCGGCTACCAAACTCGCAAGACCCACTCCTCCGTATAATGCAACAGATAGCTTATTATGTTTTTTACAGCCCATAGTAAGTGCGAAAATACTTATTGGGATTACACATATAACCATTAGACTATGGAAAAGCTCTTGACTAATTGCAGTCACAATCATACTTGGTAAAAATACTGTAACTACAGGTAAAGCCAAGCAATGAACTAAGCATAATGCAGATAAAGCCATTGCTGACTTATCAAGAGAACTGTTGAGGAATTTCATTTTTAATAACCTATTTATTATAAAGTAGACTGATTTTTAGTCGTGATTTTCTTCTAAAAGACATTCGTTGCAGATGCCGTTTAATTCAATTTGGGGTGACGATAGTTGATAGCCTGTTTGTTCAGCTTTATTCTCTAAATCAACTAAGCTATTAGTGGTGTAATTGTTTAATTCATCAACGCGTGAACATTTCTGACAAATTAAAAAATGTGGTAATACATGAGAAGATTTACAGCCAACATGAGTACACGCCACATATTTATTTGCGGTGTTAAGTCTATGAGCTAATTGCATTTCTTCTAAAAAATCTAAGTTGCGATAAGCCGTCATTGGTAACAGCTCCTCGCTAAATTGCCTTTTAAATAGATCAATTAAGTCGTAAGCTGAAATCGCTTTTTCGCAAAGCAATAAAAGTGTTAATACTTGTCGACGTTTTTTTGTCAGCCTAGCATCTTTTATTTTGCAGATTTGTTCAGCTAATTTTAGGCGTTCATGTGCATGAATAGTTAGGTTCACTGAAAATAAATTCCTGTATTTTTCATATCAAGTTCAATCGAACCTTGTTGATTTGAAGTAAGCCACATAACATCAATTCTTTCGAGACCTGTGTAATGTTCAAATAACTTCACTGACGCAGATGAAATATTACTCGCTTTATCGCAATGAAATTGATAAGTCACCGTTATTTCGTTGTGTGAGAGTATATTTTCATGATCGTGATGGTCGTTGGTAAGAATATCGCCAGTGTCGACATTTGAATGCGTAGTGTGGCAGTTACTATTGTTAAAAATAATGACATTAACGTGTTTTGATAAGTGTTTTTTCAGCGCGACAACTTTCGATATTTCATTAGCTGTTTTTGCTTTATATTCAAACCCTAGCAAGCTTTCAGCAGGTGTGATTAGTTTCAGATCAATATTATTATTATCAATCGCAATGGTTAATTCAGCGTGCCCGTGAATATGTGCCGAATATTGGTTTGCCGTGGAAGCGTCTGCTTTAATTAATAGAGTTAATGTCGTTAGTATCTTTAAAAGAGAGAGCATAAATTTCAGCATGAATTATTCAATGAAGTCTAAGGTAAGTAGTAAGCGTTGATTATTATTTGCAACAGCAGGTGAACGATGAACTAGCCCACAATTTTCATTGTTGTACCAACCTTCACCTTTTAATAAGGCTAGGTCACCAACTTTCAAATGCTGAATATTACTTGGGTCTTTCATAATTCCTGATATCTCGTCAGGTAGATTTTGACTGCCTGCGCCAAGTTTTGATCGGTCTACTTGGTCATGTGGTAACCACTCAGTAGCAATGCCAGATAAAGTTGTTACTAGTCGGCAAGGTACTTTGTCTACATGAAATTTAGGACACATTGCTTGATCTAATTTTACTAGCCTAAGACCTACACGCTTTAACTCGAATAAAGTACAGAACATTTCTACCAAAAGTTCTATGTATTCGCATAGAGCCTTTTGATTTCCTAACTGTGAAGAGGAAGCAATCAGTTCTTCGATAACATCGTTTGGTGAAACAGAAACCTTTATTTGTAAACGCGTCTGGTCAAGCATGTTCGTATCAATACTCTTTAATACATCGCTGGGTAATTGATTTTGCCAAACAGCAATATTTACATCTTCTTGATAGATGTCTGTTAACACAGAAATATCGCTTGTTATTAAAGATCGTCGAATACCTGAAGTTTGAAATTCAACATTGCGGGCAGTAGTTGTGTGTGTCATTTCGTTCCTTTATTAATATTAAGTGTTATGTTATAACATAACACTTAATAAGTGTTATGTTATAACATTATTTTATTTTTAATTAATAAGGTGCTAGTTCATTTAAAAGAACTAGCTAAATATAAATATGTTAGACAGACGATTATTTTTGAAAGGCACTAGTACATTGGCTTTTTCAGGCTTGTTATCTTGTTCGTTTTTGCCTCCAAAAGAACATTCACAGAGAAATAAAAACGTTGGTTATGGCTCTTTGCAGACAGACCCTAAAGGGCTATTAGATTTGCCTAAAGGCTTTACATATCAGGTAATTTCTAGTTTGGGGGATGCTATGTCTGATGATCTTCATGTTCCTGATAGAGCCGACGGGATGGGATGTATTGGGCTATCAAAGGACAAGGTAGCGTTAATTAGAAACCATGAGTTAAAACCAAAACACTTGCTGAAACAGCCAGAATCAATACAAACATTAACATCTGAGCTTGCTTATGATGTTAACCCTAATGGCATTGCATTGCCTGGCGGTACCTCGACAATAATTTATAATTTGGTGACACGACAGGTAGAGCAGCAATATTTAAGTTTAATTGGAACTATTCGTAACTGTTCTGGCGGAGTAACTCCATGGGGGACTTGGCTTTCTTGTGAAGAGTCTGTTGCCACTTCTGGCATTAAAATTCAACGTGATCATGGCTATATTTTTGAAGTACCAGCAAATTCAAATGGATTAGTTGCAGCAGAGCCTTTAAAAGCAATGGGTCGATTTAATCATGAGGCAGCGTGTGTTGACCCTAATACTGGAATTGTTTATTTAACGGAAGATAGAGCTGATAGCTTATTCTATCGTTTTATTCCAAAAGTTTATGGTGAATTATCAAGAGGCGGGCGACTGCAAGTATTGTCTATAAAAGGTTTACCAAAGTTTGATTCCAGAAATTGGGGTAAACAGTTTATGAAGGTCAATCATTGGCTCGAAACACAATGGATAGATCTTGATAATCCTGAAAGTCCAAAAGATGATTTGCGAGAAAGAGGACACAAGTTAGGCGCCACACTTTTTGCTCGTGGTGAAGGTATACAATGGGCAAATGATGAACTTTACTTTACCTGTACTAATGGTGGGAAAGAGCAATTGGGCCAGATAATGAGATATCAGCCACTTACACAGCATAATAATCCTAGAGAAAGTGATGGCAAGATCCAATTATTTCTAGAAAGTCATGACCCAACCCAGTTTAACTTTGGTGACAACCTTACCGTAACCCCACAAGGTCATTTACTCGTTTGTGAAGATCAATATACCGAGGTTGTTGAAAATCATTTACGTGGGGTTAGCCCAAGTGGTGAAGTGTATGACTTTGCAAAATTAAACCGTCAGACGGAATTAGCGGGAGCGTGCTTTTCTCCTGATGGGAGTACAATGTTTGTCAATGTATACTCCCCAACGATGACACTAGCAATTACGGGCCCTTGGAATATGTATTTAGAATAAATATTTTTTTATTAAAAAACACTACTCAGTAAATTATTAGCACTACTCGAGTTGAATTCTTAGTTTTAACCTAAAATCCTGCACATCAAATGTTCTTCGAAGGAGCTGTCATTAGTAAAGTAATAGCTAACGTCAGCAAAACGCACAAAATTACCATTATTCCTATGGCACTATGTGCCCCAAAGCGCCTTAGAGTAATGAAGTTTATGTCATACCGTGTAGGTAATTATCCTTTTTGAGTATTGTAACCGGACGCAACCGACAAACTATTAATTCCCTGCAATTCGTGAATATTGTCGAGCCTAAGCTGATACTGTTCGCCTGTTAATGTACTTTCTAATGAGCAATCGACGTTCCATTTCCTCATTAAGTACCCCAAAAGCGCTTCTCGCACGTTTAATTCAACTTTCCCGCCTACCATCGCATAATCTAGCTCTATTGCTTTAAAATGCTTTATAGATGGATGAGGCACTAATGTTATTTTGTGAATGCTATTCCATTGCTTATCAAATTCTTTCCCTTGCATTGTCGCGATTGGCTTTTCAATTTCAGTAACGTTTAGTAATCGTGTACAAACAAAATCTCTAAAGGCTTTATTTTTTTTATCAAAAGCGCGTACATGCCAGCGCTGACCGTTATTTACTAAACTATGCGGCACAATAACTCGCTTGCTTTCACCAGAAGACAGTGAAACATAATCACACGATATAGCTTGTCGGTTGTTGATCGCACGCATTATTGTTGCGATAACATCTGAGCTTGGATGTATTAACCTTGTAGCATCAATACAAACATCTGACGGTGTAATTCCGTTAGAAAAACCATCACCGAACCCTCGGCACAAACTATTTAGCGTTGCTTCGGGGTTATGTTCAAACACAGGATTAAATTCTGGAGTGCGGTAATACTGTTTAGTTTCGTGTTTAAGATTAAGATTGTCGGGCGCAACTTCACGATACAAAGTTAAATCACGGGAGCATGATGCTAGTCCCGTTTTGAAGTGGTTAACTAAATCTGCACGTGATATTTGCCCGAAAAATTGCAGACAAAAGTCAATGAACGCAAGGCGTTCACGCTGTGCATAGTTAATGGACTCTATATCCAAACCGATTCCTTTCACATCATTTTAGTTGTTATTTTTATCCTTACCTTAAAATAATATCAATTTAATTACTATCAAAATGATATTATTTTTTTGATATTATCAATTTGATGCTATCATTATGATAACATCAAATTGATAATTAGTATCGGTATGTTTTTGATTAGACCTATACCATTAGCGCATGAGCATATTCTCAGCTATTTACTGAGGATTACTCAAAGCAATGGTTACAAAAGAATAAACCAGATATTGCAATGTTGTGGCATGCACTTAACCAATGGAAGAGTTCCCTATAAGAAAATTTTTATGGGTGATTTTGATTTAACTCTGTTGTCTAACTGCGGCGGCAGAAGCATTACTGAATTGAAGCTTATTTTGTGTTGTGCCTTCGATACGGGAACAATAGACATAGCAGGATTCAAAACATATAAACACTTAGTACGTTTCGGTAACCCTCGGTTCTGCCCTGAATGTATAAAAGAATGTGGATTTTACCCTACTAAATTTCTCCTTTTGCCTTTTACTTATTGCACAAAGCATGCAAGATTTTTACTAGATACAATCCCTAATACAGGTAAAAGTCTGGCGTGGTCAACAGAGTACTTATGGGAGATACTTCAAGGCACTTTTGACAGTTCTTCACAACCCCCTAACGTAGATGAGGAAACTACCAAACTAAATGCCCTAATTGATAAATTATATGAAAATAGCATTAGTGGCTTTACAATTGATAAGGAGACAACTTTCCAGATCAATGACTTTTTATTACTTTTGCACTTTATTGCCCATTATCACCATAGGCAATACTGCCAACATAGACTTTATACGACATTAGCTAAAAACTTTGAGCTTACTAACTTTTATACCGCTGCATATACTTATATTGAACAATGGCCAGAACCTTTCTTTAAACTTCTTCATAGCTTTGAGAAACACCCAATGTCACACTTAAGTCAGTCGGGATTAAGGGCATGTTTCAGAGATCTGTACGATGAACTTTATACCGGATTCCAAGCGAATAGCGGAGCATATAAATTTCTTCGGCATTACTTTGAAGTGTATTTAAAACATCATTTTAGCAATACTGCATTAATGGCTAGCTGTACATGGCTTGATGAAGATACCCTTGATAATTCTCTACTAATCAACGAAACCAATACCGCAATTGTATTAGGTTGTTCGTTAAGTCGTGTCAAAATATTCCAACGTCAAAATTTGTTAAAGTCAACACGATTAACAAAGAGTAAGGGGAACTCTTTTTATAGAAACGATGTAATGAGACTTAAAACCAAACTACTTGATTTTATCACAATTGAACAAACAGCTAACCACTTCAAACTAAGTTTATACCACACAAGATTATTACTGCGAGAAAACATAATTGCGCACGTCCTTTCACCTGATAAGCATAATAGGGATTGGTTAATACCATTAAAGTCTGTTAAGTCACTAATCAAAAGCTTGCACGCTAACATGCTCGACACAGCTCCTGTAGGAACTGTGTCGAAGACATTCAAGCAGTTATCATTTAAAGGGCAAGATACGATCACGTTAATACAAAATATGCTAAGTAAAGAGCAGCCCTATATTTTAATTAGAGATGAAGAATCACCCTTGAGTATGCAACAGTTTAGAGCTTGCATCAGTGAAAAATGGCAACCTGAACTTTATGTAAGACCTAAAGAAGCCAGTGAACAACTTAACGTTAATATAAATGCTATATACAACTTCTTTAAAAAAGGATTTTTACGTGAAAGGAAGTGTTTAACTGGTAGAACGGCACGTCCGATCAAATTAGTAAGCTGCAAAAGTTTGGATAGATTTAAGTCTCTATATTTTTTGCGACATCAAATACCAGCCCATAAAATTTCAATGTTTAAACTAATATCTGGACCCAAGGTAGATGCCGGAATTGTAAATATTTATACAAGAAAATAACGTAGTACTTTAAGGAGAAAATACATGCCTATATCAATTATTGGTGCTTTGCCTAATCAACTAAGAGAGCAAGCTGACATTGCATTTGAGGCTTCGCTAAAGAAAGAGATAAATGACCGTAATTTCATTTACCTAAAAAGTAACCTTAAACGACTAGGTTTGAAGTTTCCTTTAACTATTGAACAGCAAGCATTATTCCAATATCTAGCTCATCATGGTTGCGTTATATCATGTGCGATGCTTGGTTTTAGCTTATCAAAATTTAATAAGCTATCTGGACCAATTTTGTGTGAAGAAGCAGCATTTGAGTATCTGTTTCTAGCTTATGAGTCTATTTGGATACATATAAATGAAAAAAGGTATAGCTATAACATTGGCTATTTAAGCAAACAAAGTTACTACCCAAACATGTGCTCAGCTTTATTAAAACATGGAGAGATTATTGGGGTTTCACCATTTTCTCATGAGGTTTTAGCCTTTGCCGAATTAGAAATGAAAAACACCAACAAAAGGAACTAACCACATGAAGAAGCCAATAAAGATAAATAAACTTACTTATCATAACAAAGTAATTTCAACTTCAAGTTTGGTAAAGCCTAAAGGGATGTGCAGGTACAATACTTTTATGGACTACGCAATTGCTATCTATGGTGACAGGGTTAATCTAAGCTCTGTTGATAACTACTATGAGCAATATCATAGAGAAATCATGCAACATGCCAAGGAAATATTTGGTTACTCTGTTGGCTTGCCGATAATAACTCAACTGGGTGAAATTGAATTGCAACAACTGGCAATAACGGTACAAATATCTAGGTTGGACTATGATGTTTATATCAATTTATGCTCTAACTTAGGCGATAAAGTTAGACTACTAAGCTTGAAAAATTGCTGTGAACCCATGAATGATTGCTGTGAGAAAACAATTAACCTTGAGCCTTATTTTTCCTCTATATTCCCAAAAAAAATAGCAATCGAAAAAGGGCAATATTTAGAGTTAGAATTTCTTGGTGGAATTTTACTCATTGAAGATATTTATGTCTCTTATTCAATAGTTAACCACAAGAAAGATGACTAAGTAACACTAGGATTTATCATCAATTAAATCGCTTAATATGTATAAACATTTGCTGTTTAGGCGTGCCTTACCATTTAATATTGAAGGATCTATGGAGTCTAGTAAGCTCCTTATTTTACTTCGCTCTATCCCATATACTTTTTCTAACCATGTTAACTCAATATCAAAACTATCAAGTTTTTTGGCATTAGTTCTTAATGTGTCAGCTAAGTCTGTTTTGAATTGAGTATTATTAGGGTGAGATAAATAGCTAGAAAAATCATGCATTTTTGCACTAATACTGAGCTTATCTTTATCTTGTGAAATGCGATTTAATAAAGATTTTTTTGTATGTTCCCTATTTTTAAATAAAGCCATAGCATTAGATTGAATATCAACCAACTTATTGATTGACGCCTCGTTTATCTCAGGGTGGTGCCAAGTACGGAACATCTCACCTGGGATTAATCTAACATAGGGTTTTAAAGCAAGAATACGATCCAATATCTTATTAAGAGCGCATTCTATATCAACCACATTAACAGCATCCAAATGATCTTTAATGTAAAGAGTTAGCTTATCTGGTTGTTGAGTTTCAGATTGCATTTCAGATATAAGTGTATTGCACTTAGTGCACTGCATAGCTACTAGCGCTTGCTCGGTTAGTGCGGTAAAGCATTTACTACATTTTTCTATCAGAATTTCCTGGTGGTCATGGCACACTAGGTAATTTTTAAACCACCATAAAAAGTGTGTACGCGAGCTTGTGCTTACGCAGCTAGAACACACCTTAATTCTTTTATAGTCAAAGAGCTCTTTATGCTTCTGGTGATGCTGCCACGGATCGAATAGATTATTAACTGAAGTATGACCCGTCATTGCAACCAAACAAGCTTTAATTACAACCCTATCTTCTGGTCTAAATGATCGAAAACGAACTGACTTAGAGCTAACAAATGAGGATAGTTGACTGAGCCTATAACCATTGGCTCGAGCTAACCTAAATGTGTACCCTTGAAGTGATTCAGTTGAATTGGGATTAGGTCTTATCAAAAACATTTATTGGTTACCTGTTAAGCGCTAAAAATCATAAGAATTCTTAGGGAGGGTCTTATTATTAACATTTATACTATCTTTTCTTCAGCGCTAATTTTAGTTCCAGATCTGAAAATTTGACTTTAGCGTATGTCGCATCTTTCACTCTAAGTGAGTTTTTGGGAGCTTCTGCATTCCAATAAGATTCATTTTTTTGTTGCCTAGCTTCAATCGAACGTAAATCCATATTGAAAGGGTTTAATTCTTCGAGAATCTCAAGATTATCTTCAACAGCATCAGCTAAATAATCAATTGTTAAAAAATCAGCATCATCAAGGACAGCTTCAATTGCAGCAGGCATAATAATACCCTCCATTAAATCTGAAAGGTTTCCTGATGACGCTGCAAACAATTTGAAAGCTAACTCTAAGTCTTCCCACATTGAACCATCAAAATCTATCGGTAGCTCATCTTGTACAACTTCTAAAAACATTTGAAATTCATCAAATGTATCTAATGAAAAGTTTTCTATCTTGAAGTTGCTTTTACGTACTCTACGTTTTAGTTGGCTATTCACTTCAAAGATTGGATTACACCAAGGCATACCAAAAAATGCGATAGGCACTTTTGCCTTATTGATTAGCCTCTTAAAAAACTCACCAATTTCCTTTAACACTTCCTTGTTTGTTGTTTCAATGGCGTGCTGAAATTCATCAATGATAATTAGCTCAACTTTTGTTTTTTTTAATAAATCAGCTAAATGATTAAGTAAGGCATTAGCATCTCCCACACCTTTAAGCGGGTCACCCAATTGCGTGAGTAATTCGGCAGCTACAGGCTTTGGGTGTTTCGCTTTTGGTAGTTCACAATAAAGAACAGGAACAACAGTCCGCTCATCTTCTTCAGTTACTAAGTTAGAACGAGGGTTGTTTTTCATGTACTGCTCTATAAAAGTAGTTTTACCTACTCCTGTTTCACCTTTTACCAGCATACAATTAGGTAAATGCTCATAATTATCTATTATGCTCAACTGACGAATTTTCTTCATTGTGTCGAGTATTGACTGTAAATTCTCAGATGGAACAAAAATGTTTTGAATAATTCGAATTTTGTCTATTTGCTCAGGTGTCATACTAATCTCCTAAAATTCTAGTTTATTTTTCATTTTGTTATTTTTACCATCATAAACTTCTACAGAACTTGTCTTTAATACTAGTTTTGAAGGTTCATCAGCGCTTGAATTGTCAGGTTCAACGTCATTGTTGCCAGTGTATTTCTCTACTTCTTCATGTGCAGAACCTTTCACTGAATTATCTGATTGCTGTCCTATATCTAAAACCCTAGCTACGGCAGAAGAAGACGCTATACTCTTACTTTTTCTAGAATCAATATGCTCCTTGATCATTTCCATTATTTGCATTTTGGCAACTGCCAATGCTTCTGCATCAATATTTCCTTGAATAAATTTCTTGTGGAAATTTTTAATAATTTTATGCTGATGCAAAGACAGGTTTTTCGCATACTTATGTTTCAATGCCTTCACTACAAAAAATATATTCTCATCAGGATCAAACACTTGAATCTGACCTAAGTCTTCTCGATCATATTTAAATAGTGTTTTTACAAAACCGCGTTTAGCTCTCAAACTAGCTAACTTTTTGTTATCATATTGGATGAAGTCAAACCCAATACCGTCCTTAGTATTCGTTAGCTCTTTTTTTTCTGATAGAACAATATTTAAAGCATCCTTGTTCATTACTCTACGCGGAACTCGATCCAAGTCTTCTGCCCAACTAACGCTAGGAATAATTCTCCCTTTTGACACTTTTTTCATGTGATATACATCGATGACCCATTTATGAAAAATCTGGAGAAACAATCCCATAGTAATAATGGCATGCTTTTCTGGTTTATATGAGTTTGTATCTACAATATTAGGAAAAACTTTTCCTGCTTTATCACTTAGCAATTCGTCATTAATGGTTCTAAAATGCCTTTCAACAGTGCCTTTATACCATCCATGCCTACCAGGATTTCTCTGAATTCTGATATTTAACTCCATACACGCATCACTTAGAGCAATACTTTCAAAATCTTTTCCTCTATCCGTCACTAAAACTTTGGGAAAACCATAGCAATCCCATGAATTTACAATGTTAGGATAATTTTCTTTAACATACGTCTTTGGCAAAATAGCGTGCCTTAAGGCCCTCGCAATACTAAGATAGCTTGGTTTCTCAAATCCTATGTAAAAGCCCAAGACACTTTTTGATTTATAATCTAAAAGTGAAGTTATATATGGCCTTCCCAATATTAGTGAGCTTTTTTCATCAACAATAAATAAGTCAAGTTGCGTATGGTCAGCTTCGACTCTTTGTAAAATAAGTGAAATGTCTTGAGGCAATTTTGCTTGCTTAAATGCAATGTTGGTAGCTTCTTTACCTTCTCTTGCAAGCATTAACTCTTTTGGAGCATTTTTTTTAAGCCTTTTTATAAAAGCAGTTAAAGAAGGAACTGTTAGTTTATTAGAGTGCTCTTTAATAAAGCTATTACTGTACTCTATCAAAGTCTCCAAATGATCATATGAACTAGCTATTGTTGGCCTCTCAAGATTCTTGAAGTGATCTATAGCTGCATCAAAATATTGCTCAACCTTATCTTCAACTTTAGGCTTATAATTCCCTTTGTTAGAATCTAAAGGCAACAAGCCCCTAACACTGAAATTTGCCTCTATGTACTTTTTAATCCATCGTTGAACACTGCGAGCATTTGGGCGTTTTGTTATTGCTTTAAATGTGCCTTGATTCCATATTTCATCAATAACAGGGTCAATAACCTCTTTAGATTTTGATGGCAAACTCTTATCTAGAATACCAATCACAAATATAAACTTGTCTCTCGCTTTTAATTTATCTTTCTCTGAACAACTAGCAAAATCTTTAGCGACAATTTGATGAATACTTCTTTCGTTTTCATCTTGTTGCTTAATTATTGCGATACCAGAAACAACAAGTTCATCTAGCTCAGTAATTTTTCGTTGTGATTGAATTTGAGTAAAGGTATCTAATATCCGAATATAATTAGTACCACATTCAATAATTTTAAGTTGCTTCTCCGTGTCATCAGACTTAACGACAATATAATCACCGATTTTATAAGTACTTATCATAGCCACTTCCTAAATTTCTAACGGTTGATTGCTTTGATAAAAAATCATTTTCTAAATCTGCTTCCAGAACCTTGTCAAAAATCAAACGGTATACTTGCTCAAATTCCAAATCAGATGATTGGTCAGTAATTAGCTGGTTTATAGTGACTTCATTTTTGTCAGAAAATACTTTGAGGACATGTAGTAAGAATTCGCTATCAATATCGATAGTTCGAGCTGCATAAAGGGTTTGTAAGTTTTCGTAGTAAAACTCCTGTCTTATCATTTCTTCCGTGATAACTTCAAAACCACGCCCTTTTTTAGCAGCAGCTTTTGAAATAACGGCTTGCCATGCAGAGAAATCATCAATATTTTCGATATCGGAAAGGTATTTCACTTCAAAGTAACGAATAGTGCCATCAATATAATTGACCTCAAAATCGGCAGTATATTTTCTAGCACCTCCATCAAAAAAATATGGCAGTTTTGGAGGTTGAGCCATATAACTGACTACATCAGTGTCAAACTCTAGATGGTAAACAAAATCGGCTTCTAATGGGCTTTCAGTATACGTAATTGCATCTAGCGATTTATCACCATTTTGGACATTGATGCTTTTAGACATCAAATGTTTAATTTTTCTTCTAGGTTCTGATTGGGGCATGGTTCTATAACTTTGTTTCAACTACTCTAAGTTATAGAACAAGATAGATTTTATGTCAACTTATGGTTATATTTAATGACACTTTATGGTTTAACGATGACAGATTATGGTTTAACCTACATTAAATCACCTCAACCATATCACCTTTACTTTGTAACCATTCCTTGCGATCACCACTGCGTTTTTTAGATAACAGCATGTCCATCATTTCCATCGTTTCGGAATGTTCATCCACAGTTAATTGGACTAATCGGCGGGTATTCGGATCCATGGTAGTTTCACGTAATTGAAGCGGGTTCATTTCACCTAAGCCTTTAAAACGTTGAACATTCACTTTACCGCGTTTTTTTTCCGCTTCTATTCGATCTAAAATCCCGTCTTTCTCACCTTCATCTAATGCATAAAAAACTTCTTTGCCAACATCAATTCTATAAAGTGGCGGCATAGCTACATAGACATGGCCAGCTTGAACTAAAGGTAAAAAATGCTGTGTAAATAAAGCACATAACAAAGTTGCAATATGTAATCCATCGGAATCGGCATCAGCTAAAATACACACTTTGCCGTATCGTAATTCTGACAAATCTTCAGTATCGGGGTCGATACCTAACGCAACAGAAATATCATGCACCTCTTGAGACGCTAGAATTTGGCCTGATTCAACTTCCCACGTATTCAATATTTTTCCACGCAAAGGCATAATTGCTTGGTTTTCACGATCTCTGGCTTGTTTTGCACTACCGCCAGCAGAGTCACCTTCCACTAAAAACAACTCAGTACGTGTGATATCTTGACTACCACAATCGGTTAACTTGCCTGGAAGTGCCGGTCCTTGTGTTATTTTTTTGCGAACAATTTTTTTACTTGCACGCAAACGCCGTTGCGCATTAGAAATACAAAATTCAGCTAAGGCTTCAGCAATTTCGGTATGTTCGTTTAACCACAAACTAAAGGCGTCTTTTACAACCCCTGTGACAAAGGCGGCACATTGACGAGAAGATAATCGCTCTTTTGTTTGACCTGCAAACTGAGGATCTTCCATTTTTACTGATAAAATGTATGAACACTTATCCCAAATATCATCTGGCGTTAATTTAACGCCACGGGGCACCAAATTTCGAAATTCACAAAATTCACGCATTGATTCAAGCAAGCCTTGGCGCATACCATTAACATGTGTACCACCTTGAATAGTAGGGATAAGGTTTACATAACTTTCACCTACCGACTCACCACCTTCAGGCAGCCAAGTCACTGCCCAGTCAACCGCTTCATTTTGAGAAGAAAAAGCTCCAACAAAAGGTTCTTCAGGCATTCTGACATAACCTTTGACTGATTCTTTTAAATAATCACACAAACCGTCTTCGTAGCACCACTGGTATTTTTTATCTTCATTTTTATCATGAAATTTGATCGTTAAACCAGGACATAAAACGGCTTTGGCTTTCAGTAAATGAACTAAACGGCGTGCAGAAAACTTGGCTGAATCAAAATAACTTTCATCAGGCCAAAATTTAACACGTGTACCGGTATTTCTGCGACCTACTGTGCCAGTTTCTCTTAATTCTTCAACTTTCTCACCATTTTCAAATGCCATTTCATACACTTTACCTTCACGGCGAACAGCTACATCAACACGCTTAGATAAAGCATTTACAACAGAAATACCTACTCCGTGCAACCCACCAGAAAATTGATAGTTTTTATTAGAAAACTTACCACCAGCGTGAAGTTTACAAAAAATCAACTCAACGCCAGAAACACCTTCTTCCTTATGAATGTCGATAGGCATACCACGACCGTCATCTATCACTTCTAATGACTGATCTTTATCTAAAATAACGGTAATATTTTGCGCATGACCTGCTAGGGCTTCATCCACAGAGTTATCGATAACTTCTTGGCCCAAATGATTTGGACGAGTCGTATCGGTATACATGCCAGGACGATGACGTACGGGATCCAAACCGCTAAGCACTTCAATGGATTCTGAATTATATTGTTCGCTCATAATGCTTTTCTGATAATTATTCTAAAGTTGAATGGGTTTTTAGTGCAGTTCTAAAAATTTCATAATCGCTGGTAACATAACTTCATAATTTATAAAACTATGATCACCGTCTGGTTGAACAATTAAGTGGCAATTTTGATATTTATCTACTGCTTGTTGATAATCTAACACTTCATCGCCTGTTTGTACCATCACCATGTAATGTTTTTTAGTAATTTTTTCTTCTGATAATTTTTTTAAGTCAATCATATGTTGTTCAGTCACTTGATAAACTTCTTCTGTGTATGGGTTTTTCTGCTCACCAAAGTAATCAACTAACAACTCAAAGGGTTTAACTGCTGGATTAATTAAAACTGCTTTTAGGTGATATTTTTCTGACAAGTAAGTTGAAAAATAGCCTCCTAAAGATGAGCCCATTAAGCACCATTGATGACCCGGTTTCGCTTTTAAAATGGCTTCTAATTGAGCAATAGCACCTTTGGGGTTACTGATTATTTGGGGGCAATGAAATTCAACATCAATTTGATGTTTTAGTAAATATTCCTTCGTTAATTGTGCTTTTGTCGAAAGCGGCGATGAATTAAAGCCATGAATATAGAGGATACTTTTTTGTGTCATATTTACTGCAAGAACCTTAGCTTATGAAAACAACATGGCTATTAATAAAACCATCATTGTGTAATTCATAAAGACGATAACCGGCTGGCTTTCCTGAGTTTTCCAATGAAGAAGTTGATTGTTTAAATTGAATAGAGGTAGCTGGGCAAGTAAATAGAGGAATGATTTTTTCGCCCGTATCTACGCTCAATTCTATTGCATTATGAACATGACCACAGCCAATCGCTTTAAGGCTTTGAATTTGATTAAGTGTTTGATAGAAGTTTTCTTTATTCATTAATCCATGTTTATCAATGAAATAACCAACATTTACGGGATGATGATGCATCAAAATAAACTGATACTTTTTCGCATCAACTGCATCTAATAATCTCTCACTTTCTTTATCAGTAATGGACCCCGATGGAGTATGGCTTTTACTGTTTAATAGTTGAATTTGCCATTCTTCGTGGGTGATTGTTTTAATAAGGCTAAAAGGAGTTTCACTGAGATATTTATTTAATAATTCAGGTTCATCATGATTACCTGCTAAACGATATATAGGTATTGTTATTTCAACCAATGCGACAGCATCACTAAAATTTTGATAGGATATTTCGCTATGATCTTGTGTTAAGTCACCCGTAAAAACAATAAATGCAATTGCAGGATTTTTTTTGATCTTTTCGAGAACCTTACAAAGGTTTTGGTAAACATTTACACCGTAATGCAAAGCCTCCTTATCATCATATAAATGGCAATCGCTTATTTGAGCAAAACTGTGAATAAAAGCCTCCTAATGTTAATCATCATTATTTAACGGCCGTTAAACGCGTTTGTCCAAGCTGAAAACTCAATTGCAACCACTCTTTGAGAAATAAATTCATTTGCTGCTTTTCATCTGGCAGGTGCATAGATTGATTAGGATAATCGTATCGAGGTTTCACTTGTCTAATATCTTGGTTGCTGATCACTTCTGCCATTCTGGCATCATGATATAAACGAATGACCATTTTAGGTCGTAAAAAGTGAGTTAATTCATTGCCACCCGTTACCTCTTTACCGCTCATAAAGGAATCTTGAGACATAGTAACTAATGACGTATAACGAGTGACTTCATTTACTTCAATACTATATGATAAAAAATCTGAAATTATAAAACGACGTTTATCCCCAACCTTCTCTTTATCTGCTAATAAACGTAATAACATCATATAATTGACATCACAAAGGCTCATCAAATTCGATAAGCTGGGGCGATAAGGTGATGTTTTTTTTAATGTCGTTGTCACAAAGAATTCTCAGTTAATTTCAACTAAAATTTAGAAAATATAATTTATAATAATAGAGTATTGAGCCTTTCTTAAGCTTGTTCTTGAATTTTTTTATAGTTCAATGCCAACCATTGTAACCCAATAATGGTTGCAGCATTAGCAATTTTTCCTTGCGATAATAGCGACATTGCTCCCTTACGTGCCATTACATGTACTAAAATATCTTCACCCTCCTCGGGCAAACTATAAACGCCTCCAACGTCACTACTATCAACAGTTGCCAAATAAAGATAAATAGCTTCACTCATGCCGCCAGGGCTTGAAAGATACTTCATCACTTTTGTAACATTTTTTTCATCAATATCAAGATTCGCTTCTTCTTTCGCCTCTCTAATTGCCACTTCAACAGGCTCTTCATCAGCTTTAAACATGCCAGCAATAAACTCTAGCATCCATGGTGTGTCTCCAGCGCGTATCGCCCCTGGCCTGAATTGCTCGATAAGTACAACCTGATCCAAGATGGGATCATAGGGAATAAGCACAACCGCATCACCCCGTTCAAAAATTTCTCGACTGAGAACTTCGCTTACCCCACCGAAATATAGCTTATGTTGTATGACATATTCATCGAGGTTAAAAAAGCCAGCATACTTCCTAACCTTCTCTTTTAATTGAACATCCTGCTTGTTGAACCGTAAGAGATCCGTTTTATTTATATTTTCATTCATTTTTAGTCAAATTTGATAGAAAAAAGGTAAATTCACTACGAAAAACCATTAGCATTAAATATTTTGTTACACTAGAATGGCTTAGCAACTAACTATATTATTTAGCTTAAACGCTAAAGCGAGTAGGATACACTACCAATTAACAATAAAAAATATTAGCTAGATACCAATCATTTAGCCACCTAAACTCAATTAAGTTGGCGAAATACGTTTGGTACCAATTAATGGCTAATTTTTATCATTAAGTCCAAATAATGAAATTTGGCAGGGTAATTGCTTTTTACTACACAGCAGTATGATGAAATAGCATGCTACAAAAAATGCCCAAACATAATAACAAGTTTAGAAAACCATTAAAGGAATGGCTCTCACATGAAAAAAAATATTACCTCGCTTATTTTAGGTATAGCTTGCGCAGCAACAAGCACGATAACATTAGCAGAAGATTTGCTTTCTGTTTATGAGCAGGCAAAACAAAATGATCCTCTAGTACTAAAAGCCCAAGCACAATTTAAATCGGCACAAGAAGGAATTGAACAAGCGCGATCTGTTTTACTTCCTAATTTAAAAGCAACGGCCAATTACAGTAATGGTGAATCTGAATTTCGAAATGGTGGGCAAATCACCGACACGGAAGGAACCACGATAACCGCTAGTTTAAATATGCAACTCTATCATCACGATACATGGTTACGTTTAGACAATGCGAAAAAATCAGCACATCGCAGTGATATTAATTACCAAGCCGCGAAACAAGACTTAATTGTTCGTGTTACCGAAGCTTATTTTAATGTCTTAAGTGCCAAAGATGATTTAGAATTTTCTGAAGCTGAAAAAGCAGCAATTGAACGTCAACTTGAACAAACTAAACAACGTTATTCAGTTGGCTTAACCGCTGTTACCGCCGTGCATGAAGCGCAAGCTCAATATGATAATGCCGTAACACAAGTGATAAGATCAGAAAACGGTGTCTATAATTCTGAAGAAGCATTACGTGTAATAACCAATATTTATCCTCGTAATTTAAATACGCTAAATACAGAACTTTTCAGTGCTTCTCGTCCAACCCCTGATAGTGCTAACGAATGGCAACAAACTGCAGAAGCTAAAAATTTAGATTTAATCGCACAAAAAATCACTGTTGATATTGCCAAAGAGAACATCAATGTTTCTCAATCAGGTCATTATCCAACAATTGATTTAAATGGGAGTATTTCTCGTTCTGATAACGATGACCTTATCGACAACATTACCGCAAAAACACAAGGACACTCTTTTGGCGTGACATTAACGGTGCCAATTTATTCTGGTGGTGCTACAACAAGCGCGGTTCGACAAGCACAAAGCAATTATGTTGCTGCAAGCCAAGATCTAGCTCAAACACATCGTAATGCGGTTCGTAATGCTCGTAACTCATATAACACAGTTATTGCAGCAGTTTCAGGCATTAAAGCCTTGCAGCAGTCAGTTATTTCTGCAGAAAGTGCGTTAAAAGCAACAGAAGCAGGTTTTGAAGTAGGTACGCGTACTATTGTTGATGTATTAGATAGCACAAGAAATTTATATAATGCGAAACGTAACTTGTCATCAACACGTTATAGTTATATCCAATCAATATTGGCATTAAAGCGTGCTGGCGGTACGATTTCTGAAAATGACATTAGCGCTATTAATAAAGGGCTTTCAGCACCTTAATAATTTTTAATCCTAAGAAAAAAGGGTGTCTATAGGCTGAGGGACTAACTAATTGGAGTGGCAATATCGCTTCAATTAGTTAACAAACAACAATCAAAGCCAATAAAACCAGTGCGTATTAATGATTGTATCTGAAATAAATTAATGCGTACCACTTATAATAACTATTAATTACAATTGATTACCTCGCATACTACGCAACATCGTTCAGTGGTATCAACCTCTTACAATTATTCATTTTTTTATTACCTCCCCTTTAGTTGGTTGATTTTCATACGATTAGTGTCGGTGTTTTTTACAAAAGTCAAATACCCTTAATGTCAGCGAATGCTAACTCACTGAAAAAAACACTTTTGCTTGTTTGGCGTTATATTTGCTAACGTTAAGTCGATAATTAATAAGAATTTATTTTTACACTGCCAATCCAAAAAATATGGAAAGGGATTAACGAGGAATATTTCATGAAATTAAAATTTTTACAGGCTACTGTTATAGGTCTAATGTTGTCTATTTGTAATATAGCTAATGCAGGGTTGATAGGTAGTACAATATGGAAACCTGGAGTACCTGCAACCACTTTTGATTTATGGTATTTCACGGCTAATACAAGCACAGATGCTGTATTTGATATTGTATCATGGGGAGAAGGAGATGCTAGTAACTACCATGGTGGTGATTACATGATCAATTCCATGATTTGGCTACTTAGAAATGATGGAATTCTTGATAACAATTCTATACTAGCGAGCAATGATGAT
>Ga0233426_10000710_pt1 | contig 33826 bp, 26 predicted proteins | sample SI_118_April2016_6_FD_179875 | JGI IMG/M metagenome (GOLD analysis project Ga0233426, IMG submission 179875) | Seawater microbial communities from Saanich Inlet, British Columbia, Canada - SI_118_April2016_10_MG | ecosystem: Environmental > Aquatic > Marine > Inlet | place: Canada: British... | reverse complement strand
CTCAAATATTGTAGTTCCCTCTACTTCAAGACCAAGATCAGTAAGAAGTTCGAGTTGCTTTTCAAGTTCTATGTCTATTGTTAAATATTCTTTAATCCAATTATGGGAAACTTTCATGTGGTAAATGTTATGATATTTTATGTAATCTAATCTAAAATACATCAATAAAGACACAAATATAAGCATCTGAATTCTAAAAAAAAGTACTAACTAATGTAATTCCAAATGTTTTTGTGTCTTGTTATTTTTGAATAGGTAATTCGTACATTTCTGTGCTCTATTTTATCCAGTTCAGGGTCTTCAGAAATTAATTTTTTAGCGTAATTTCTGGCTGTTTTTAGTATTTCTTGATCTTTAATTAGATCAGCAATTTTAAGTTGTAATACCCCGCTTTGTTGAGTTCCCATTAAATCTCCAGGGCCCCTCAGTTTAAGGTCTACCTCTGCAATTTCAAATCCATCATTTGTTTGAACCATTGTTTGTAGCCTTGTAGAGGCTTCTTTTGATTTTTTAATACCACTCATTAAAATACAATAACTTTGATCCTTTCCTCGTCCAACACGACCTCTTAATTGATGAAGTTGTGAAAGCCCAAAGCGCTCTGCACTTTCAATAATCATAACCGAGGCGTTAGGAACGTTAACACCCACTTCAATTACTGTTGTTGCTACCATTAGTTGGGTTTTACCTTCCAAAAATCGTTGCATTTCATAGTCTTTGTCTTTGGGTTTCATTTGTCCATGAACGATACTGATCTTATATTCTGGAAGTGGAAACTCTCTTGCTAAGCTTTCATATCCATCCATTAGATCTTTGTAATCCATTTTTTCTGATTCCTGAATCAAGGGATAGACGATATAAATTTGTTTTCCAAGTTTGATTTCTTCTTTTATGAATTTAAACACTTGAAGGCGATTGGAATCTGAACGAAGTACGGTCTTAATTGATTTTCTTCCTGGGGGTAGTTCGTCAATTACTGAAATGTCTAAATCACCATAAACACTCATTGCCAAGGTTCTTGGAATTGGGGTAGCCGTCATTACAAGAATGTGCGGGGGTAGGTTATTTTTTCTCCACAATTTAGCACGTTGAGCCACACCAAATCTATGCTGCTCATCTATGATTGCTATTCCTAAATTCTTAAACCGAACTTTATCCTCAATAAGCGCATGAGTGCCAATTAGAATATGTAAAGATCCCGATTCTAAAGCCTCATGTATTTCTTTTCGTTCAGCTGATTTAGTAGATCCTGTTAAAAGCGATAGGTTTAAATCCATGCCTTTTAAATTTTCTTTTAGGGATTGGTAATGCTGCTGTGCTAAAATTTCTGTCGGCGCCATTAAACAAGCTTGAAAACGATTATCAAGTCCAATTAGCATGCTCAATAAAGCAACCATAGTTTTACCAGAACCTACATCGCCCTGAAGTAAGCGATTCATTTGTTTTCCAGTACCCATGTCGTTTCTTATTTCTCGAACTACTCTTTGTTGTGCATTGGTAAGTTTAAATGGAATGTGATTAGAATAATATTCATTAAAGTAGGATCCTACTTTTTCAAAAACATATCCTTTTACCTTTTGTTTTTGGAGTCTGTTTTTCTGTAATAGTTGCATTTGAATATAGAAAAATTCTTCAAATTTTAATCGAAATTGAGCTCTTGTTAACTGATTTTGATTTGCAGGAAAATGTATTTGAATGGTAGCTTCTTTTCTAGAGATAAGTTTTAAATCATTTTTTATAAAATCTGGAAGAGTTTCATGAAATTCTTGGTGAACTTGTCGGAATAAATGCTCCATGGATTGTTTCATAACCCGCTGGTTTATACCCTTGTTTACTAACTTTTCGGTGGAAGGATATACCGGATGGAATGCTCCAAGATTACTTTGTTTATATTCGGTTTCTAAGGTTAATTCGGGATGGGCTATTGAAGCCTTAGACCCATACCAGTTCAAGCGACCAAAAACAATGTAAGCGGTGTTTGTTTTAAGGCTTTCTTGTATCCATTTATATCCTCTAAACCAGACCAACTCAATTGTAGCTGTCCCATCAGAAAATGTAGCAGACAGTCTTTTTCCTTTGGCTTGAGGTATTATCTTATGGGAGATTATAGTTCCTTTAATTTGAACTTCTGAAGTGTTTCTTGGTAATTGATTTATGGAATGAAAAGTAGTCCGGTCAATATACCGATTTGGAAAGAAATGTAATAAATCTTGGTAGGTCTTTATACCCAACTCCTCTTTAAGCAAAGAAGCTCTGTTAGGTCCAATGCCTTTTAAGTATTCTATAGGAGTTTGAAGTAGATCCATAAGTTGTTACGAAGTTAAATGTTTTTAGGTTTTTTTTCAGATTCATTTTAACTAAAAACATTGTATTTTTAATTTCCCAAATTTTTAAAAAATATTTTATGTCAAAATCAGCATTAGTAATATCAGGAGGTGGAAGCAAAGGAGCTTTTGCAGGGGGTATTGCTCAATACCTAATTGAAGAAGTTAAGCGAGAATACGATTTGTTTATTGGAACTTCTACTGGGAGCTTACTAGTTTCTCATTTGGCTTTAAATGAAATCGCTGAAATTAAAAAAGCATTTACTAATGTAACTCAAAAGGATATTTTTGACAATTGTCCTTTTTTGATTAAACAAGAGGGCGCTTTGACTCGAATTAAAATCAATCATTTTAATGTTTTGAAAAACTTTTTACGCGGTAAAAAAACATTTGGTGAGAGTAACAATCTTAGAAAATTATTGATTAATGAAGTTTCAGTTTCTTATTTCGAGGAGTTACAGAAATCTTCAAAAGATGTAATTGTATGTGTTTCGAATTTATCATTGAATAAAGTAGAGTATAAGAAATTAAGGGATTGTTCTTATGCGGATTTTATAGACTGGATTTGGATTTCTTGTAATTATGTTCCTTTTATGACCCTGGCTTACAAAAATGGATGTGAGTATGCTGATGGAGGATTGGGTTGTATTATAGCAATAGAAGAGGCTATAAGACAGGGAGCTACAGACATAGATGCAATTATATTAAATACAGAGTTTCAGCAAACTAATCGGGTTCATTCTAGAAATGCATTTGATGCCTTGGATAGTATTTTTGGTTTCATTTCTGACCGAATTGAATATCAAAATCTGAAGATTGGTAGCCTTGTGGCAAATGAAAAAAAAGTAAAACTAAGGTTGTTCTACACCCCCAGAATCTTGACAACAAATTCATTAGTTTTCAAAAAAGAAAATATGGATTTGTGGTGGAAAGAAGGGTGGGATTATGCCCAAAAAAAGATAACCTAGGAAGGTTAACCTTTTATAATTCTAAATAGTCTAATGCTAACCATACCATTACTTTTACTCCGTGAATCATTCCTTCATCTTGAACAACAAAGTCCGGCGTATGATGAGACGGAGCATCTTGTGGCATTATTTTAGGATCCATTCCCCCTAAGAAGAAATAAAGTCCAGGAACCTGCTGTTGAAAGTAAGAAAAGTCTTCTGCTCCGGTAATGGCTTTCATTATACTAACATTAGACTTCCCTACAGCACGTTCTAAGGTCGGAACCATTAAGTTGGTGAGAACTTCATCGTTATAAGTTAGTGCAGCTGTTTTACGAATTGTAACAGTTGCTGTTCCTCCGTATGCTTCTGCAATTTTAGGAATCATATCATACATTCTTTGATGAATTACTTTTTGCATATCAGCATCAAGAGTTCTTATAGTTCCAATCATCTCGGCAGATTCTGGAATAATATTAGACCGAATACCGGAATGTATTGCACCTACAGAAACAACAGCCCCTTCTTTAAGTTAGTTCAGAATCTCTGCTAATTAAGGTTTGAATTCCATTAATTATCTGAGATGATATCATTATCGGATCAATGCTATTCCAAGGCGTTGAGCCATGGGATTGCTTACCGCCAACAACTATTTTGTATTCATCTGCAGCAGCCATTATTCCTTTAGTTTTATATTTTATTGTTCCTACTGGTGTTGCTGAATTAATATGTAGTCCAAATACAGCATCTACATCAGGATTTTTTAAAACACCTTCTTTAACCATAAGTAATGCTCCACCTTCTTCACCAACAGGTGGTCCTTCTTCTGCAGGTTGAAATATGAATTTAACCGTTCCAGCAAAGTCATTATTTTTTGATAAAATCTCAGCTACTCCCATCAAGACAGCAACGTGAGTATCATGTCCACAAGCGTGCATAACCCCCGTTTGCAGGTTGTTAAAAATAGTGGTTTCGTTGGATTTATATGGAAGGGAATTTCTCTCTGTTACGGGAAGTCCGTCCATGTCTGCTCGTAAAGCAACTACTTTTCCTTCTCGCTTTCCTTTCAGTATACCCACAACTCCAGTGTGAGCAACTTCTGTTTGAACTTCCATTCCAAGAGAACGTAAATGTTCAGCTACTTTTGCTGCAGTTTTGAACTCGCGATTTGACAATTCAGGATTTTGATGAATTTCATGTCTCCACTGAACCACTTTAGACTCAATCGCATTAAAAGTTGAATCTTGAATTTGCGAAAAACAAAGTGAACTCATTAAAATTGATACGGTAAGGGTGAGTATTGTAAAGTTACTTTTCATGTAATTTTAGGATCTAAATGTTATGATTTCTTAAATGTAAATAAAAATTTCACAATCAAACTCCATTTATTTAATCTTATTTTCGGGCGGTTTAACTCAATTCAAAATGGTTGATAATTTATTATATAAAATGATTTTTTTATGCATGTTTAAACATTCAAAGTATTATTTTAGTTTTAAATGAAACAAGATTTAACTGCACATATAAATACGCTTAATGAAGCTCAAAGAGGACCTGCTTTACATAAAGATGGTCCTTTAATTGTTATCGCTGGAGCTGGTTCTGGAAAAACTCGAGTTCTGACTTACAGAATTGCATACCTAATGAGTCAAGGCGTAGATTCTTTCTCTATTCTTGCTCTTACTTTTACCAATAAGGCTGCACGAGAAATGAAAGGCCGGATTGCAGAACTAGTAGGAGACGGGGAGGCAAAAAACCTTTGGATGGGAACCTTTCATTCCGTTTTTGCTCGAATTCTAAGAAGTGAAGCAGATAAGCTAGGATATCCCTCGAATTTTACCATTTATGACACTCAAGATTCAGATCGACTTTTATCTTCTATCATAAAAGAAATGGGTTTAGAAAAAGATGTGTACAAAACAAAGCAAGTAAGAAGTAGAATTTCTGCTTATAAAAATAGTTTGATTACCGTCCGAGCTTATTATAATGACGCTGACTTACAGGAGTCCGACGCTATGGCTAGACGCCCAAAAATGGGTGAGATTTACAAAGAGTATGTCGATCGTTGTTTTAAAGCTGGTGCTATGGATTTTGATGATTTATTACTTCGGACTAATGAATTATTAAATCGTTTTCCGGAGGTTCTTGCTAAATATCAAGATCGTTTTAGATATATATTAGTGGATGAGTATCAAGATACAAACCACTCTCAATATTTAATTGTCAGAGCCTTATCTGATAAATTTCAAAATATTTGTGTTGTTGGTGATGATGCCCAAAGTATATATGCATTTCGTGGTGCTAACATCAATAACATTTTAAATTTCCAAAAAGACTACGATAATGTTGCAATGTATCGACTAGAACAAAATTATCGTTCCACTCAGAATATTGTAAATGCTGCAAATTCAATTATTAATCACAATGAAACCAAGCTAGATAAAAAAGTTTGGACCGCTAACGATACTGGAAACAAAATAAAAGTACAACGTTGTCCAACGGATGCCGACGAAGGCCGACATGTAGCTTCAAGTATTTTTGATTTTAATTTAACAGAACAAAGAAAATATACTGATTTTGCTATTCTTTATAGAACTAACGCGCAATCACGAGCAATGGAAGATGCGCTAAGGAAACGTAATATTCCGTATAAAATATTTGGAGGATTATCATTCTATCAAAGAAAAGAGATCAAGGATACACTAGCTTATCTTCGAGTAATTATCAATCCAAAAGATGAAGAAAGCCTTAAGCGAATCATAAATTACCCAGCAAGAGGTATTGGTCAAACTACAATCGATAAATTAGTTGTTGGTGCAAAACATCATAATTTAACTTTATTCGAAACTGCTGAGCGAGCAGGGAGTCTTGGAATTGGAGTTAATGCTGGAACAGTAAATAAGTTAGAACAATTTGTGACTTTAATTAAAAGTTTTCAAATATTCAACGAAACTGCAAATGCATTTGAAATTGCAGATGAAGTAACTAAGAAAACTCACATAGTCTCTGATTTAAAAAAAGACGGAACTCCAGAAGGAGTAAGCAAAATCGAAAACATTGAAGAGTTACTTAATGGGGTCAAAGATTTTACCGAGGGGCAACAAGAACTTGCAGACGCAACAGGAGCATTAACCGAATTCTTAGAAGATGTTGCTTTAGCTACAGATTTTGACAACGAAAACAAAGGAGAGGATAACAATCGCGTCTCTCTTATGACCATACATCTAGCAAAAGGACTTGAATTCCCTTATGTTTATATCGTTGGAATGGAGGAAGATCTTTTTCCATCACCAATGAATTTAGATTCAAGAAGTGGTTTGGAGGAGGAGCGGCGTTTATTTTATGTTGCATTGACTAGAGCAGAGGAGCGGGCTTTTCTTTCATACACTCAGTCTAGATATCGTTGGGGAAAACTAAATAGTGCAGAACCCAGTAGATTTATTGAAGAAATAGATGAACAATTTATTGATCATCAAATTCCAAAATCGGATTATGAATATAAACCTTTGGTAAATACAAATATTTTCGGAGTTGCTGATGCTCCTAAAAAACAAATAAAAAAGCCGTCTTCTTGGGAAGGAAAACCAAATACAACTCCAAATCCGACTCAGTTAAAAAAACTACGTAAATTACAGTCAACCCCCCAAGTAGCGTCTTCTTCAAAAGAAGAAATAATCGAGTTACCTCTTGGTACTAATGTAGAACATCAAAGGTTCGGAAAAGGAGTAGTAACTCTTTTAGAAGGTTCAGGCAATGATAAAAAAGCTACTATTAAATTCAACGGTACTGGAGAAAAAAAACTACTCTTACGTTTTGCAAAACTTAAAATCATAAACTAATGGCAATAATACATTCTTTATATCCATCTAGTCCTAATACTAAGATCATTAAGGATGTAGCTAAAGCTTTAATCGGAGGTGCACTTGTAATTTACCCAACAGATACAGTTTATGCATTGGGATGTTTGAGTTCTAACCACAAAGCTCTCAGTAAACTTGCCAAATTAAAAGAAGTAAAAGTTGAGCAAGCACCCTTTAGTTTCTTATTTAGTGATTTAAGTGATTTGTCGGGTTATGTTCAACATTTTGACTCAGCAATTTTTAGACTATTAAAAAGAACACTACCAGGACCCTATACTTATATTATGTCTGGAAGTAAAAAGTTGCCAAAACCATTTGATAAAAGAAAATCTATAGGGATTAGGATCTCAGATAATCCAATTTTAAAAGTCTTACTCCCTTTGCTACCTGCTCCTTTAATAACAACTTCTTTACATGACAAGGACAAAATTATAGACTATACAACGGACCCTGACGTTATTTTCGAGGAATGGGGTGACATTGTAGATATAATGATTGAAACTGGAGCGGGAGGGAATCTGCCTTCTACTGTGATAGATTTGACTCAGGGAGATCCCATTCTCATAAGAAAAGGGAAAGGCTTGGTAGATTTTATATAAAAAAAACGCTCTTCATTACAAAGAGCGTTTTTAATTTAATATTTAAAAGAGCTTATTGAGCTGCTTCCATTCCTTTGCTGATTAAGTCATAAAACTGATCTAATTTAGGAAGAACAACAATTCTAGTTCTTCTGTTTTTAGCTCTGTTTGAAGGCGAATCATTTTCTAAAAGTGGTACGTAAGAACTTCTACCAGCAGCAGTCATTCTTTGTGGTGGTACACCAAAGTCTTTTTCAAGAACACGAACAACAGAAGTTGCTCTCTTTACACTTAGGTCCCAGTTGTCAACAACACAATCGTTGCTAATCGGCACATTATCTGTATGTCCTTCAACCATGAACTCAAGTTCTGGTTTGTCCAATACAACTTTAGCAACCTTTCCAAGTACTTCTTTTGCTTTCTTTGAAACTGTAGAACTACCGCTGTTAAATAATAATTTATCAGAGATCGATATGAATACAACACCTTTTTCAACGTTTATTTCTATATCACCATCTGTAAGGTTTCCTAAAGCTCCTTTAAGGCTTGTAACTAATGCAAGAGTAACAGAGTCCTTTTTTGTAACAGCATCTCTTAAGCTTGTAATTCTAGAGTCTTTCTCTTTTAAACTTTCTAGAGATTTCTCAAGGTTTTCAGCTCCTTTTTGAGATAGCGTAGTAAGGTTACCTAAGTTATCTATAAGATCAGAATTATTTTCTTTTAAGAATCTAATTTGTTCTTGAAGCGATGCAACAGAAGCAAGAGCAGCTGCTTTTTCTTCATCACATGTATTAAGTTTTACAGTTGTACTATTAAGCAAATCTTTAGTTGTGTCTTGAAGTGCTTGTAATTCAGTGAATTTCTTTTGAGAAACACATGAAGCCAAAAGTAAAGTAACTAATGGAAGGTATAATAACGTTTTTTTCATTGGTGTAAGTTTACATATTAGGAATATAAAGTTAATATATATTTTAAGAATTTAGATGTCTTTAATTTTATTTTTATTCAAAATAAAATACTTTAAAACGATACTGTTAGTTTTAAAATAGTTTTGTTTAAAATGAAGTCTTTTTCTTTTTTTGAACATCCTAAAGAAATTAAGGTAAACTAGAAGATGAGCTTTTATTATACTCATACAATTAGTAATCTCCCCTTTAATCAGAAACCTAATTCCGGAAATACCATCTAGAATCAATCTAGTAAAGAAAATGAAGGGTAATGTTATGAAGGGTACGTTTTTAATAATCATAAAAAGGGAATTTCTATAATTATAAAACACCTTCCGGGGAGAGTTCGGTAAACTGGCTCCTCCTAGATGATAAACTTTTGAATTTCCTACACTAAATATTTCGTAACCCCTGTTTTTTAGTCTCCAACAAAGATCAATTTCTTCTTGATGCATAAAAAAGTCTTTATCGAAACCATTTGCTTGGTTAAACAATTCATTTCTAATAAATAGGCATGCTCCAGAAGCCCAAAAAATAGATTCATCTCCATTAAATTGTCCTTGATCTTTTTCTAGATAATCGAATATTCTTCCTCGACAAAACGGATAACCAAAGCGATCAATATAACCACCAGCGGCACCTGCATACTCGAATTTAGAGTGATCTTTTTCATCTAAGATATGAGGTTGTGCTGCAGCTACATTAGGATTGTACTTGAATAGTTTTAAAATAGGAGGTAGCCAATTCTCTGTTACGCGTATATCGTTGTTTATCAAGCATAAAAGTTCTTCTTTAATGTTTTCCAACCCTTTATTATACCCGCCAGCATAACCCAAATTAGAATGGTTTTGGATCAAGTTAATCTGAGGAAAATTAATTTTGAGATGAGCTACGGAATCGTCTGTAGAGTTATTGTCTATTACATAAATAGTTGCCTCTTTACTGTATTCTATAAGATCGGGTAAAAAACGCTTTAGCATTTCTATACCATTCCAATTCAATAAAACAAGGGCTAGTTTCATAGACTATATCTAGGGATTTCTTTTATGAATTGATATGATTTATCTTCATAATTCATCACACAAAAATAATGTTCTTTTCCGTTAGTAAGCATAAGATAATTACTCTTTAAGGCCATATTGTATCGAGCGACTTGATCAAAAGTATCCTGAGTGATTTTTATTGTTGGAGCTTTACATTCAATTAGTATATTAACACTACCATCAGATGAATAAACAACAATATCGTATCGTTTGATACGTCCATTAACTTGAATTTGTTTTTCAACGTTAATTAAACCTGGAGGATATCCAAGATTAGATATTAAGAAATGGAGACAGTGTTGACGTACCCATTCTTCTGGCGTTAATAATAGATTCTTTTTACGGATCAAATCCAAGATATACGTCTTATTTTCCTTATTTTTGAGGGTAAACGTATACTTAGGGAAATTTAGTTGTTCCATAGTACAAAAATGAGCATTTTTTAGCTTTGAAAGACATAAATCAAATACTTAGTTCAATAAAAAAAGGAGATTTTGCTCCTGTTTATCTTTTAATGGGATCCGAACCCTTTTTCATTGATCAGGTTACTAAGGTGCTATCTACTCATGTGGTAGAAGAACATGCTAAGGATTTTGATTCGACTATTTTTTATGGTAAAGAATCCCTTCCGGAACAAATTATAGAGACCGCAAAACGATTTCCGATGATGGGAACTCATCAGTTAGTAATTGTTCGAGAAGCACAGAGTTTAGATAAGAAATTTGAAGATTTAGTTCCATATCTTGAAAACCCACAAAGTCAGACGGTTTTAGTTCTTTGTTATAAGTTGAAAAATCTTGATAAAAGAAAAAAAACTTACAAAGCCATTGCTAAAAATGGGATTATTCTTGAAACTAAGCCTTTATATGATAATCAGGTTGCTGCTTGGGTTAAAGATCGAGGTTTACGTTATGGATTAAATTTTCATCCAAACTCTACCCAATTAATTGCTTCATTTTTAGGTTCGGATTTGGGGAAAATAGACAAAGAGTTAGAAAAACTTGCAAGTAGAATTCAGCAAGGTGAAGAAATTACTCCTGCATTAATAGAAAAACATATTGGTTATAGTAAGGATTTTAACAGTTTTGAACTTCAAAAATCCCTAGGGAAAAGAGATTTGGAGCATTCCTTTAGAATCATAAAATATATGGCTTCTAATAGCAAAAAACATCCGGTCCCGCTTACAATCATTGTTTTATTTAATTTTTTCCAAAAACTTTTATTATTCCATGGAGTTTCTTCTCCCTCACAGGCTCAAAAAATTTTAGGAGTTTCACCTTATTTCCTTAAAGACTACGAGGCCTCCGCTCGTTTTTATTCGATGAAACAAATATCTAAAGTCATCGAATATATTAAAGAAGCAGATTTAAAAAGTAAAGGAGTAGGGGCGCAAAATCTTCCGATGGAAGAGTTACTTAAAGAGTTAGTAATAAAGATTGTGTCAGTCTAAATCTTAGGATAAGATTTTGGGTCAGATTCATGCATTATTTCGTAAACCTTTTCAAAAATATCATCTTCGGAAGGTTTAGAGAAATAATCCCCATCACTACCGTAGGCAGGTCTATGTGGTTTCGCACTCAATGTGTGTGGTTTGCTATCTAATAATGCGAAAACATTCTGTTTTTCGATTAACTGCTGCAATATATAAGCGGAAGCTCCACCGGGTACATCTTCATCAATAATTAAAAGACGGTTTGTTTTAGCAATACTTTTCTTAATGTTTTGATCTAAATCAAAGGGCAAAAGTGTTTGTATATCAATAACTTCTGTATTTATATCGAATAACATAAGTTCTTTTGCAACAGCTTCGACCATTCTTAGGGTGGAGCCATAGGAAACTAATGTAATATCTTCCCCTTCTTTTAACGTTTCCACTTTACCTAAAGGAACTCTGAATTGACCTAGATTAGAGGGTTTTCTTTCTTTTAATCTGTAGCCATTTAAAGATTCAATAACTACTGCAGGTTCATCTCCTTCTAAAAGTGTATTATACATTCCGGCTGCTTGAGTCATATTTCGTGGCACCGCAATGTTTATACCGCGTAACAGGTTTACAATTCCTCCCATTGGTGAGCCACTGTGCCATATTCCCTCTAAACGATGCCCTCGTGTTCTGATAATCAATGGAACAGCTTGTTTTCCTACAGTTCTGTAGTGGTAAGAAGCTAAGTCATCGCTTAATGTTTGAAGACAATACAAGATATAGTCTAAATATTGGATTTCTGCAATTGGACGTAATCCTCTGAGAGCCATTCCAATTCCCTGACCCATTATGGTAGTTTCTCTAATACCTGTATCGGCTATACGTGTAGCGCCATACTTGGCTTGCATGCCTTCTAATCCTTGATTTACATCTCCAATTATCCCAACATCTTCTCCGAAGATTAATACCTTATCATTAGATTTTAATAAAGCATCAAAATTATCTCTAATTATGATCCTACCATCAACTAATTCTTCTTCAGCTGGATATTCAATATCAACTGGATTTATATTTTGTAAACGTTTGTCAGAATGACTGTGAAGATGTGAACTAAACTTTGGATTTAATTTTTCGGTGAGTGTGCTTTTCCAAGTTCTTAATTCTTCCTTAATTGGATGGTCGTAATGTGTGAGTATTCTAAGAGCTTTACGAGCAGAATGAAGTATGTCCTTGTACGAAGGCTCTGCTATTTTATTTAACTCAGATTTAAGTATTTGAAGGTTTGGATCATTATTTGCAGCTTTAGTTGCTTTGTCAATTAACAGAATCAATTCCTTTTTATTATTGAGAATAGGTGCTTGATAAGCATCCCAAGCTTCTGTTTTGGCTTTTCGAACCTTCTTTCTATTATCTTCTTCAATGGCTTTTAATTCTTCTTCTGAGGCAAAGCCATTGCTAAGAATCCATTCTCTTGTTTTAAGATTACAATCGTATTGTTTTTCCCATTCCAAGCGTTCTTTTGACTTATAACGTTGATGCGATCCTGAAGTAGAGTGTCCCTGAGGTTGAGTTAATTCTTCAACATGAATTAAAACGGGCACGTGCTCATTTCGAGCTAATTTTTCTGCGTATTTATACGTTTCTATAAGCGCAGTATAGTCCCAACCTTTAACTGTTAATATTTCAAAACCATGTTCCTCTTCATTTCTTTGAAGACCAGCAAGTGCCTTAGATATACTTCCTTTTGTTGTTTGTTCATCATTATGAACAGAAATACCGTAGTCGTCATCCCAAATACTTATAACCATTGGGATTTGCATAACTCCAGCAGCATTAATAGCTTCTAAAAACAAACCTTCACTGGTACTAGCATTTCCGATAGTTCCCCATGCGATTTCATTTCCATTTTCAGAAAATTTATCACTGTCTTTAATGTTTAAGGCGCGATATACTTTGGATGCTTGTGCTAAACCAACAAGTCGCGGCATTTGACCTGCAGTTGGGGATATATCTGAACTGTGGTTTTTTTGATTTGTTAAATTCTTCCAACTTCCATTTTCCTCAATGCTTCTTGTAACAAAATGTCCTCCCATTTGTCTTCCACCTGACATGGGTTCTAAATCGATGTCTGGGTGAGCATAGAGGGCAGAGAATAGTTCTTTTGGACTTAAGTGACCTTGATCCATTAAAATGGTCTGATCTCGATAATAACCTGATCTAAAATCACCGTTTTTAAAAAACTTACTAAGGATTAACTGAGGTAATTCTTTTCCATCTCCAAATATTCCAAATTTAGCTTTACCGGTTAATACTTCTCTTCTTCCGAGTACAGAACATTCCCTACTGAGAGAGAGGAGACTGTAATCTGCAAGTACTTGCTCTTTGAAATCTTTGTAGGAAAGAGGAATTTCTTCGGCAAGTTTAGAATTCGACATTGAAAAAAATTAGTTGTGCGAATTTACAAAAATTAAAGGAATAAGAGTAATGACTCTAAATTGTTACTATCGATTTAAAAAACAACCTCTTAGAACCATCTTCTTGAGAATAACTGTTTTAAGTTATTTAAATCTACTGTTAAAACAAAGCGCATGTTTGATAAGTAATTTCTGTCGTCTAACACGTAGTTTTGTGAGTTTTGAATTGGGAAGTAAAATTCTAAATAATCGGGCACTAAATTTAATCTCAATCCAGAATCATAAAATCCTTGTGAGTTGGTATCTAAATTTTTGGTAACTCCAAAATCGGCATACACTTCAACCCATTTCCATAAACTATAAGCAAGGTTTACAGATGCTAAATAGTCATTTGCATTGGGATTTTCAAATCTTGATTTAAATCCACCTTCAGATAAAATAAATTGTTGACTATAAAATCCGTCATTTTCGGAGCGCCCCAGGTAATTATACCGAAACAAGTAATCTGTAGAACGATTTAAATTGTAATCAAAATAATTAGTTTCTCTAGTTTTATTCCATAAAAATTTCCCGCCAAAAAATCTCATTGATAATGTTCTTCCATCATGGAATAAATGACGGTATTCGGCATTAAAATTTAATTTTCCAAATTTATCTGAAAATTCTAAATCAGAATTAATTCTAACAAATTTAATGGTTTGCTTATTAGAATAGGAATATCTTAAATTACCAATATTGTAGTTAGGAGTTACCAAAGATTCTGTCCCGAACTGCCTGTAAACTGAAACATATGAAAGACTAAACGCTTGCCGTTCATTAGAACGAAAATCTTTTGGGCGTTTTAATATTGAAATCGAGGGTGAAAATACTTTATAACGTAAGTTGGTATCGTAATGAAAACTACTACCAAATACACTAAACTGCTTTAAATAATAAGGTGAATCTTCGTTATAAATTCTATAGTTTAAGCTTAAAGAGCCTACCAATTCTTTTAATTTTGAGCTGTAGTTTGGATTTAATTCATAGGCAAAAGGCCTTCTAGGTAGTGTTTTATTCGAAAACTTACCTCCCAGAGTTAGTCCATCGTAAACATTAAAATCTATTTTGGGATTAAAAAACACTTGGTTTCTTTTATCATCTTCTAAATCTTTAATTAATGTAAATTTCAGTTTCTTAAGCGGAGAGCCTTTTATACTTCGATAATTATTTCGTTGGCTAAATTCTGGAATTTTTAATGTTGGATTAATTGCAATGTAATCAGCATCTAAATTTTCTAGGGCTAACTTTGAGGTTTTATTTGGGTTTTTGACATCTAAGGAAGAAATAATGGTATCATTTTTTAATAAAGCTACCGTAAAAGGGATTAAATTATCTTGCTCTTGTTGGACTTCGATATTGATGTGCTTTGAATCTTTTTTAACGGATTTAATTCTTAAATCTATTGATTCTCTGTTATTTAAATAACCCGATGTAAACCAGGGGATGTCTAACTCCTGTTTTAAAGATTGATTTAGTTGAGCATTAGATTTTATTTTACCCATTTGCTTCTTTAAAGCCGTTTCTACATACTCTTTTCCATAAAATTTAGAAGCATAATTTATTCCAAAGGCAACATAACTAGGTTGAGAAATACGTTCATTAAACTTTATTAATTCACTCTTTGGAGTTCTTGGTGCTTGTTGAATGTTATTTCTTAGCGCAAATTGACTGAAATACAGAAAGCCATGATTGAAGGAAGCTTTGCTTAGGACATAATTCTTTATGAATGGTTTTAAAAGGGGTTGTATGGGGATTGAACCCAAGAGTTTTTGATTTGGATAATATTCTGCTATGTAATCCATCAAAATTTGAGTGTGTAAGCCTCCGGTTAACCAAAAGTTGCTTCTTGGATCAACAAGAAATTGCTCGTTTAGATAATGATTTAAATAAACGCTAAGTGCTTTTATCTCAAATTCAAAACGATCTGAAAATGGATAAAAGATGGATGGAATAGAGGAGAGGCCGAAATATTCTCTTTTCTTATAATCTAGACTTGAAATAAGCATTTTATTATGAGGAAAAGACCCGAATTTATTGTTAACAAAAGATACGATTCGATAAAGACTAGGATTAGTATCTAATAAGTTTTCTTCAACTTCTCTTAGGTCTGTTCCTATTTTCAATCCATTAATTGAAAAATAAGTGTATTCTTTATCGGTTATATGAAATTGAATTTCTTTAACATTACTGATCGATTGTGATATTTTTTTTCTTGTCCCGAATCTATTTTCTTTCCATTTAGTTAAGTTAGAGTTCACAAACAAATCTGCAGGAATATCCCATTCAATTGAAAAGTTAGCAGGTAATGTGCTTATTTCTTCTAAATCTAGATTGCTGTTTTTTATCCATTGATTATTAATCAATGGAGCAATATGAATAAAGCAATTTTTTAAATAATAATCAGTATCTGAAATTTTGCCATAGCCTGTATAACGAGCGTTAGGGAGAACAATTTTGTAATCTAGCTCAATGGTCGTTTGTTCACCTGGTTTAAGTTCAGAAACTAATTTTATTTCTACAATATCGATCTGATCTTTTAATCGATTCCATTCTATTTTATTGTCATCAACTATAATATTAAGCTGTTTGGTACTTCCCCTTTTTGTTTTGGCTCCTAAATAAAAACTTCGATCAAATTCTTCTGCAAATCTTTGCGCTAATGGTGATTTAGAAGAACTGTAGGCATGAGACCAATCATTTAAATAAAGCTCTTTAAGAACTATTGAGCTTGTATTGGTGAATTGTATTAATTGAGAAACTTCAAGTGTCTTTTCTGAAACAATTAATTTTACATCAATATCGTGATCAGTAATAGATTGTTGTCCCATCAATTGAAAAGAAAACATAAGAATTATAATATATGAAAACAATCTAGATTTCACTTGTTTAGAAATTTGGTCTGTACACCTCTTTGGAATAAAAATCTTCTATTCGCTGTAAGACTTCTTCTTTAGTATCTACTACAGAAAATAAGTCTAAGTCTTCCGGGCTAATCAATTTATTGACAATTAATGATTCTTTAATCCAGTCAATTAAACCGCTCCAAAATTCAACACCCACAAGGATTATAGGAATTGGAGTTATTTTTTTTGTTTGTATGAGTGTTATTGATTCAAATAATTCATCAAGTGTTCCAAAACCTCCTGGCATTACAACAAATGCTTGGGCATATTTTACAAACATTACTTTACGGATAAAAAAATATTCGAAAGATAAGTTTTTGTCTTGATCAATAAAAGGATTGTGGTTTTGTTCAAATGGCAGTGCAATATTTAGTCCTACTGAAGTTCCATTAACCTCTTGAGCTCCTTTATTAGCAGCTTCCATAATACCTGGACCTCCACCTGTTATTATTCCATACCCAGAATTTGTGATAGCTTTTGCAGTCTCAGTTGCTAGAATATAATATTTGTTTTTTGGATCAGTTCTTGCAGATCCAAAGATTGAAACGCAGGGTCCTATACTTCCCATCTTTTCATAACCCTTAACAAATTCACCCATAATCTTAAATAAGGACCAGGAGTCATTCGTTTTGGTTGTGTTCCAGCTTTTGTTTTTTATTTTGAGGCTCATGGGGTAGAGGTTTTAATTAATTTCTTTTGCTAGATAATGTGCTGTATGGCTTTTCTTGTTCTTAATTACCTCTTCAGGAGTACCCTCAGCAATAATTTGTCCACCGTTTTTTCCACCTTCATATCCAATATCAATAATATGGTCAACTTGTTTTATAACATCCATATTATGTTCAATAATAACCACTGTGTTTCCTTTGCTGACTAAGTGATTTAAAACGACTAAAAGAACTCTAATGTCTTCAAAATGTAATCCTGTCGTTGGTTCGTCAAGAATAAACAAGGTGTTACCCGTATCTCTTTTAGAGAGTTCTGTTGCTAATTTAATACGTTGTGCTTCACCACCTGAAAGGGTAGTAGAGGACTGTCCTAAACTGACATACCCGAGACCTACATCTTGAAGTGTTTTAAGTTTTTTGTAAATCTTTGGTATGGGTTCAAAAAAATCACAAGCTTGATCAATAGTCATGTTTAGCACATCAGAAATTGATTTTCCTTTATATCTAATTTCTAAAGTTTCTCGATTAAATCTTTTCCCCTGACAGGACTCACACTCAACCAAAACATCGGGTAAAAAATTCATTTCAATGACTTTCATTCCTCCTCCCATACAGGTTTCACATCGACCACCAGAAACATTAAAGCTAAATCGTCCTGGCTTGTATCCTCTAATTTGTGCTTCTGGAGTTTTTGTAAATAAAGAACGAATCTCACTGAATACCCCCGTGTAGGTTGCAGGATTACTTCTTGGAGTTCTTCCAATGGGACTTTGATTTACATCAACAACTTTATCTAAATGTTCTAATCCTTTAATTTCTTTATGTGGAAGTGGTTTTGCAACCCCATTAAAAAAATGTGCATTTAAAAGAGGATAAAGTGTACCATTAATTAAAGATGATTTTCCACTTCCAGAGACACCGGTAACTCCAATCATTTTGCCCAGTGGTATAGTAAGCGAAACATTCTTTAGATTATTACCCGTACAGTTTGATAAAACCAACTCATTACCGTTTCCAGGTCTTCGTGTTTTAGGAACTTCAATTTCTTTAACTCCAGTTAAATATTTCGCAGTTAATGAATTTTCTGTTAATAATTGTTCAGGTTTCCCTTCTGAGATGATTTCTCCTCCATTTTTTCCAGCAAATGGACCAATGTCAATCACATGATCTGCCTGAACTATCATGTCTTTATCATGTTCTACTACCAAAACTGAGTTTCCAATGTCTCTAAGCGAAAATAAAGAGTTGATTAAACGTTCATTGTCACGTTGATGCAGCCCAATACTCGGTTCGTCCAGTATATATAATACTCCAACAAGTTGAGAACCAATTTGAGTTGCTAGTCTAATTCGCTGTGCTTCCCCACCAGAAAGTGATTTGGATGATCGATTTAATGATAGATAGTTCAATCCAACGTTTAGAAGAAATTGCAGTCTGGATTTTATTTCTTTGATTACATCCTCACCTATTTTAAGTTCATTTTTTGAAAGATGTTTTGGTAAATCATTGAACCATGCATAAAGCTCATCTAAATCCATTTTAGCGAGCTCAGAAATATTGAGTTCATTAATTTTAAAATATCGAGCTTCTTTTCTAAGGCGTGAACCTTTACAAGAAATACACTCATTTTGATCCATAAAATCATTTGCCCAACGTTTTATATTCGAAGAACTTGCTTGTTCGTACTGATTTTTTATGAAATTTTCTATTCCCTCATAGTCTATTTTATAATTTCTAGTAATTCCTAGAGTTTTAGATTCTACTGTAAAGGTTTCAGCTCCTCCTTTTAAAATTACCTCAAGAGCTTCTTCCGGTATTTTATTTATAGGATCCCCTAAATTGAATTTGTAACGTTGAGCAATAATTGCCATTTGCTTGAAACTCCAGGAATTTTTTTCCGATCCCAAAGGTATTATTCCACCTTTTTTGATGGATACCGAGTCGTCTGGTATTATTTTTTTTCTATTTACCATTTGTTGCGTACCAAGTCCTTTACAGTTGGTACACATCCCTTTGGGAGAATTAAAAGAAAAACTGTTTGGTTCTGGTTTTTGGTAAGCTATACCAGAAGTTGGGCACATTAAATTTCTACTAAAGTATCTTACTTTTCGAGTTTCTTCATCGTACAATAATATTGTCTCTCCGCCTTGATACATCGCTGTGACTAATGATTCTTGAAGTCTCTTGATTCCGGCAATACTTTCATTAATTCTCAAGCGATCGATTACTAATTCGATATCATGAGTTTTGTATCGGTCTAATTTCATTCCTGGAGAGAGCTCGACAATTACCCCGTCAACACGCACTTTAATAAAACCTTGTCTTCCTAAGTTGTCAAATAATTCACGGTAATGTCCTTTTCTAGATTTTATGATAGGGGCAAGGATGAAAACACTTTTTCCAGCGTAATCTTTTTGAATAAGCTCGATGATCTGATCATCGGTGTAGCTTATCATTTTTTCCTGCGTTTGATGACTGTATGCAGTTCCTATGCGAGCAAACATTAACCGAAGAAAGTCATAAACTTCGGTTATGGTCCCTACTGTTGATCGTGGACTTTTAGAGGTTGTTTTTTGTTCTATAGCGATTACGGGAGAAAGCCCGTCAATTTTATCTACTTCTGGACGCTCTAAGTTTCCTAGAAATTGACGAACATAAGCCGAAAATGTTTCCATATATCTTCTTTGTCCTTCAGCATAAATTGTATCAAAGGCAAGTGAAGATTTTCCACTACCTGAGAGACCTGTAATAACTACAAGTTGGTCTCTAGGTATTTTTACATCTATATTTTTTAAATTATGTACTCGAGCTCCTTGGACATCGATGACATTTGTATTGTTTTCCATAGCAAAATTAAGAGCTAAAAATACAACATTAGACTGGACAATAAATCAATTGTTTAAAAATTAAAAACAATTTTAATAACTAACAGCATTGTCGTCACCTCGTTGATCTGCTCCTAGAGTAATTATAGATTCATCATCAATTAAAATAGCATCAACTTTACCTATTATTCTGGCTTCTCTTTCACTTACATTATACCCTAATTCGTTTAATCTGTTAATTAATTCTGAATCAAATTTATTTGGCTCTACCGTTATGTAATCTGGCATCCACTGATGATGAAAACGAGGAGCATTTACAGCATCTTGTATGGACATATTATGCTCGTACACATTAAGAATTGTTTGAAAAACTGAAGTTATGATTGTGGACCCCCCAGGAGTACCTAAGACTAAATATAAAGTACCGTTTTTTTCAACAATTGTTGGAGTCATTGAGCTCAGCATTCTTTTTTTTGGAGCTATTGAATTTGCTTCCTTACCAACTAGCCCAAACATATTTGGAACCCCCGGCTTACTACTAAAGTCATCCATCTCATTATTTAAAAAAACACCTAATTCTTCTACAAAAACTTTAGATCCATACCCTCCATTAAGAGTAGTAGTCACAGCAACTGCATTTCCTTGATCATCTAGGATAGAGAAATGAGTAGTTTCATCACTTTCAAAATAATGAGTATCACCCGGTTTAATGTCAGCTGACAGTGAGGCCTTGTTCCAATCAAAACTTTCCATTTTTTTATTAATGTAAAGTGAATCAAGAAGAATTTGTGTTGGAACTTCTACAAAATCAGGGTCTCCCAAATATTCACTTCTGTCGGCATAGGATCTTCTTTCAGCTTCAACCATCAGTTGTATACTTTTTTGAGAATTATGACCTAGTGATTTTAAATCATATTGCTCTACTATTTTCATCATTTGGTTTAAGCATATTCCTCCGCTTGAAGGTAAACCCATCGATATGACATCCAAATCTTTATATTTAAACTTCAAGGGGGCTCTCCATATTGGCTCATATGATTTTAAATCCTGATGGGATATAATGCCTCCAGTTTCTTGTACTCTAGATACAAGCGCATCTGCTACCCATCCTGAATTAAATCCTTCGTTTCCTTTTTCAGAAATAGTTTTTAAAGCTTTTGCTAAAGCTGGATTTTTTAAAACATCTCCTGCTTTATATACTTTTGCATAAAATGTTTCTTTTCCATTGATTTCAATAAATAATTTTCGATTATTTTCTAAACTTTTAGCCTGCCTTTCTGTAACAACATAACCGTTTTTAGCTAAATCAATTGCCGGTTGTAGTAAATCTTTTAAGGGAAGAGTTCCCATTTTTCTGTAAATTTCTAACGTTCCAGCAACAGTTCCAGGAACTCCAACAGCTAATCCGCCGATTGTACTTTTATTTGGAATAACGTTTCCTTCTGGATCTAAATATAAGTCTCGATGTGCTGCCAAAGGGGCTTGTTCTCTGTAGTCTAATGTTCCCGAAGTTCCGTCTGCATTTCTATACACAAAAAAACCTCCCCCTGTAATATTACCGGCAACTGGATAAACTACAGCCAAAGCAAAGTTTGTCGCTACCATTGCATCATATGCATTTCCTCCTTTTTTTAATATATCAACCCCAACTTGAGAAGCATAGGGCATAGCGGAGACGACACCTCCTTTAATTTTGATATCTGGATCGGAACAACCAACTAAGATCAAAAAACTAACGATTAGACTGTATTTAATAAGGTCTAGGGATTGTGTCATTGGGTTGTTTGTATAAAGATTAAGAGATTTTGGAAGATACAAACATTTTAATATCCTCAAAAAAAACATAGAAATCATTTTCATAGACAGGATAGTATTTTTTTAAAGTATTAATGGAAGCTTTAAAATTTGACTTAAATCGAGTCCTCCGTTCCATCTGTCCTAAAATAATTTCGAGTCCTTTTAGTGTTTTATATTGTAACAACCAATTATTTGTTTTCATGAATGGGAAGGCACGTTTCATTTTATCTGGTAATAATTCAAATCTGGATTCTATTTCCTTGTAGAATAATTGAGAAAAAAGCTCCAGGCTTTCTGAATGATAATTTTGCCATAATGCCGCTAAGAAATGATCATAAAACATATCTACAAGTACACCACTGTAATGTCCATGGTCTTCTGTCAATAATTTTTTACTCTTTCGAAATATAGGATGTTGATCCGTAAATGAATCGATCTCTCTGTGTAAAATTATACCCTCCTGAATTCTATTAGAATAATTTTTATATTGTTTCCCAGGAACCGCATCGGCAATAAAATTACCAAATATTAAATCTGGATCTTTTCCAGATAAATAAATGTGAGCTAAATAATTCATTCAATAAATCTAGTTTTCTTTTTTTAAAAGTCTCCAAATTAATTAAAAAACATCATTGTTTTTTTAGAACTCTTTTATCTTTGATAAAAATTATTTTATGACATTAATAAAATCCATTTCAGGAATTCGAGGTACAATAGGAGGGGAACCGAATAATAATTTAACTCCGATAGACGTAGTTCGTTTTGCTGCAGCTTACGGGAGTTATATTTTATCTGACCCTAATGTTTCTGAGGCAACTATTGTAATAGGAAGGGATGCAAGGATTTCGGGCGCTATGGTTCAAGCATTAGTATCGAATACTTTAATTGGATTAGGTATTGATGTTATTGATCTAGGAATGGCAACTACACCTACAGTTGAAATGATGGTTCCAAAAGAAAATGCTCAAGGAGGAATCATTCTAACGGCAAGTCATAACCCAAAACAATGGAATGCACTAAAATTGTTAGATTCAAAAGGTGAATTTTTAAATGCAGTCGCGGGAGCAAAAATTTTAGAAATAGCTAAAAATGAAGCATTTGATTTTGCATCGGTAGATGATTTGGGTTCAATAAAAGAAGATCAAACCAGCTTAGAAATGCATATTAATGCAGTTTTAAATCACCCACTTGTTGAAATAGACGCTATTAAGACGAGTGGAATTAAGGTTGTTGTTGATGGGGTTAATTCGATTGGAGGTATTGCTATTCCAGCCCTTTTGAAAAAATTAAATATCGAAGTTGTAGAATTATATTGTGAGCCTAATGGACATTTTCCACACAATCCAGAACCACTTAAAGAACATTTGGGTGCACTCTCTGAAAAGGTAAAAGAAACCAAAGCTGATTTTGGAATTGTTGTTGATCCAGATGTTGATCGTTTGGCATTTATGGATGAAAATGGTGAAATGTTTGGAGAAGAATACACACTTGTTGCTTGTGCTGATTATGTATTGTCAAAAACACCTGGAAATACGGTTTCAAATATGTCATCTACCAGAGCATTAAAAGATATTACAGAGAAACATGGAGGTACATACTACTCGAGTGCAGTTGGAGAAGTTAATGTTGTGACTAAAATGAAAGAGGTTAATGCAATTATAGGAGGTGAAGGTAACGGTGGTATTATAGATCCTCAACTTCATTATGGAAGGGATTCTTTAATTGGAACTGCATTATTTTTATCCTTATTAAGTGAGATTAAAATTCCTGTTTCGGAACTTAAAAAAACATACCCTGAATATTTTATGAGTAAGGGAAAGATTGAGTTGGAGCCCACAATGGATGTTGATTTTTTGCTAGATGCAATAGAAAAAGTTTACCAGAACGAAAATCCAAATACTATTGATGGAGTTAAAATAGACTTTAGCAACTCATGGGTACATCTTAGAAAGTCAAATACTGAACCAATTATAAGGGTTTATACAGAGGCTCCCTCTCAAAAAGAGGCGGACGATTTAATGAATCGATTTAAAAAAGAACTCCTTGAATTAGGCAGTTAATTTTGGGTTTTTATCCATATGCTTAAATCGATTATGCGTCCATAAGTACTGTGAAGGATCTTTTAGAATTTGAGCTTCTAGTGTGTTTGTGAATATATCAGTAATTTCATTTTCCTCAGTATCTTTTGGGTTGTCTGTTAGGGTTTTTATGTCAATTTCATAATACCCTCTTTTAACCCTATTAATTGAAGCAAAAACAACGGGTAAATTGTATTGTTTTGCAATTCTCTCACCACCCGTAAAAACAGGTGCTTCATTCCCCATAAAAGTTCTCCAATAGCTTTTAGGTTTTGGGGAAGGGGATTGGTCAGCTGCTAAACCGTACATCCAAGCCTCCTTGTTTTTTTGATGTTTATGAATATCATTTAAAACGTGGTAGCGGGACCCAAGATGGGCTTTGTGTTTTATTCTAGATTTAACAATCATTCGCTCAAAATATTTATTTGAAAGCGGTGTGTAAACAGCGTATCCGATTTTATTAATATGATATCCTATGGTTAACATACCTTCCCAACTAGAATAATGACCACACATCAAAACAACTGAAACATTATTATCTAGATGTTTATTTACAAGATCAATGTTTTTGAATTTAAAGCGTTTTAAAACCTGTTTTTTTGAAACTGTAAGAGCTTTAAGCATTTCTACAAATATGTCACATAGATGTTTATAGAAAGCCTTCTCTATTTTTTTTAATTCAACTTCGCTTTTTTCTGGAAAACTTAATTTTAAGTTTTTGCGAACAACTTTGGTTCTGTAACCAAATGTTTTATATAAAATTAGGTAAAGGAAATCAGATATTCTATAAAGAATGAAATGGGGTAAAATAGAAATCCCTATTAAAATTGGATACGATATTATGTAGATGAGTAGGTTCACTATTTTTTTTGACAAATATAGGTATATTTGAATTCAATATAATTCCAAATATGCAATCACTTTCCCCAATAATTTTAACATTTATAGTAGCTAATGTATTGGTGTCTTTAAAAGGGTTTAAAGATCATTATTTCTTTAATAAATTTAAATTTAACACTGCTGCAGTTAAACTTGGAGAGAACTATCGCATTGTTAGTTCTGCATTCTTACATGTTGATTTTGCTCATTTAGGGTTTAATATGTTCACTTTGTATCTTTTCGGAGATCAGGCCGTTGCAGGGTTAGGAATTTTTAATTTTTTAATTTTGTACGTTGCTTGTTTAATTTCAGGCAATCTGTTTGCTTTGTATTTTCACAGAAATGATCCTTATTACAGTGCTGTAGGGGCAAGTGGAGCTATAATGGGTGTATTGTATGCTACTATTTTAATGTATCCCGAGATGAAACTTATGTTATTTATTTTTCCAGTCCCATTGCCTGGATATGTTTTTGGAATAGGGTACTTGGTTTATACTTTATTTGGAATGAAAAAACAACAAGATAACATTGGGCATACCGCCCATTTTGGAGGAGCAATTGGAGGAATAACTACAACTCTATTACTAGCGCCTTGGATTTTAGAAACTTCTTTTTCGACCCTAGTATTACTTGCAGTAGTTACGGTTGTAACCGGTTATATCCTGTTTAAAAAGTAAATCACTCTCCAAGAAGTTCTTCAATCTTTGCGTCCAATTGTGCTCCACGAAGATTTTTAGCAACTATAACTCCATCTTCATTTAATACAAAGGCTTCAGGAATACTTCTCACTCCGTATAAGACAGCAATTGGTTCTTTCCAATATTGCAAACTAGAGACATGGTTCCAAATTAAACCATCATCTTCAATAGCACGTTCCCAATTTACTTTGCTTTTGTCCAAAGAAACTCCAACAATTTCTAATCCTTTGTCATGCATTCTTTTATAAAGTCTAACTAAATTAGGATTTTCAATTCTGCAAGGACGACACCAAGAGGCCCAAAAATCTATGATAGTAACTTTACCTTTTAAAGACTCAAGTGAAAAAATTTCACCTTCTGGGTTAGGGCCTTCGAAATTTAATGCTTTAGCACCAATTGCTGTCGGATTTATTGGTTTACTTACAATAGTATTTACTTTTTTTCCAGAAACACTTTCCTTGATTTTTTGATCAAAACCATTAAAAATAGCAGCAGCTTCAGGCTGAAGTATTTTTTGTGTTGTTAAGAGACGTTCTAAAATTAATGATGCTATATAGGAACTTGGATTTGAATTCATAAAACCCTTTTCATAAAGGCTTAGTTCTTGTTCTATGCTTCTGTATTCAGAAGTTAAATCTTCAACAAGAAGGTTGTCACCAACTGCATTAGCTAGGTTTATTTCTTTGACAATGGATTGTAGTTTTTCAGAAAAATCCTTAGTTGAAATTCTATATTCAGCTAGATCGTTATTTGAATTTGTTCCCCCAATAGTTGAAGAACTTAAACTATCTTTATAAATCTTGGTTTCAATAATTCCCTCTTCTAAGATGACAGGCACATTACCATTGACACCTTTTATGAAAATAAAATTAATGTCAATTTGATTTACAAAACCTTTGAATTCAAAAGCACTTTCAGCTACTTTAGTAGAATCTACTGTAACTGCCTGTCCATTAGGACCAGACTCTACCCTGTAAACGCTAGTCCCTTCTATCAGATCGGTATTCCCTTTTATGATAAAACTGTTCGGTTCTATTTCTGAACAAGAAATTATTAGTAAACTCAGAAGTAACGAAACTGTAGCTGTTAATTTAAAATTTTCCATGCACAAATATAATAATTCAATCGATTATTAGGGGAGAGTTTAATGATAATAATAGAATGAAAATAATGATTTCAGGTCTTAATTTAATAGTATATTTGTTCGTACAAATTTTTTTAAATATGGCAGGAAATAGCTTTGGAACGTTATTTAACGTTACAACTTTTGGAGAATCTCACGGAGCAGCGATTGGTGGGGTAATTGATGGATGTCCAGCAGGTATTCATTTGGATATAGATAAAATTCAACTTGAATTAAACAGAAGAAAACCCGGTCAGTCTGCTATTGTTACTCAGAGAAAAGAACCAGACGAGGTAGTATTCTATTCTGGGTTGTTTGAAGGAAAAACTACAGGAACACCTATTGGCTTTGCAATTCATAATACAAACCAAAAATCACATGACTACGGTCATATAAAAGACAGTTACCGTCCCTCACATGCTGATTATGTTTATGATCAAAAGTACGGTTTTAGAGACTACAGAGGAGGTGGAAGAAGTTCTGCAAGAGAAACAGCAAGTAGAGTAGTGGCTGGTGCTATTGCAAAGCAGTTTTTGTCAGACATTAAGTTTACAGCTTTTGTTTCAGCAGTAGGCCCATTAAAAATGGAAAAACCATACCAAGAACTTGACTTTGATGCTATTGAAAAAAATCCAGTTCGTTGTGCTGATCCAGACATGGCTGAACAGATGGAACAATATATTCGTCAAATCCGTAAGGAAGGAGATACCGTAGGAGGGGTAATTACTTGTGTGATACAAAATGTTCCTGTTGGTCTTGGAGAACCTGCATTTGATAAACTTCACGCAGAATTAGGGAAAGCGATGTTATCAATCAATGCTGTTAAAGGATTTGAATATGGAAGTGGCTTTGACGGCTCTCAAATGAAAGGGAGTCAGCATAATGATCCGTTTAATACAGACGGAACAACTAAATCAAATCGATCAGGAGGGATTCAAGGAGGGATTTCAAATGGAATGGATATTTACTTCAGTGTTGCTTTTAAACCCGTTGCGACTGTAATGCAAGCACAGAATACAATCGACAATAAAGGACAAGAGGTTGTAATGGAAGGAAAAGGCAGGCATGATCCTTGTGTAGTTCCTAGAGCTGTTCCTATTGTTGAGGCAATGGCTGCTCTTGTACTTGCAGATTTTAATCTTCTAAGTCGTACCAATAAAATATAATCTATGAAAAAATTAGCTTTACACTGGAAAATTCTTATTGGAATGGCCCTTGGTGTGATATTTGGTCTTTTAATGTCTTTTATTAACGGAGGGCCTGAATTTGTTGGGGAATTTGTAATGCCATTTGGAACCATATTCATAAACCTGTTAAAGCTAATCGCAATTCCTTTAATTCTAGCCTCCTTAATTAAGGGAGTTTCTGATCTTAAAGATATATCTAAACTTTCTCAAATGGGTGGAAGAACCATCCTTACTTATTTAAGTACAACCCTTGTTGCTGTTGTTATTGGTTTAATTTTAGTGAATTCAATTCAACCAGGTAAATCTATTAGTATAGAAACTCGAAAAGAGCTTGTAGAAGCATATGCTTCAGATGCAGACCAAAAACGAGAAGTCGCAGCTAAACAAAGTAGTGCTGGGAGGCTTCAACCTCTTGTAGACATAGTACCTTCTAATTTGTTTTCTGCAGCAAGTAACAACCGCAACATGTTACAAATAATATTTTTTGCCATATTTTTTGGAATCGGTATCATTCTAATTCCAGAAAAAGAATCCTCTTTAGTTAAAGGTTTTTTTGATTCTTTTAATGCCGTTATTTTGAAGCTAATTGATTTAATTATGATGGCTGCTCCTTATGGTGTTTTCGCTTTATTAGCTGCATTAGTAGTTGAAGCCCCAAGTTTGGAGCTATTTAAAGCATTGGCTCTTTATGCAATTACATTATTAGCAGGACTGGCTTTAATGATTGGCTTTTATGCATTAATGGTCCGTTTATTGATAAAAAAGAGTCCTTCTATTTTCTTTAAAGGAATAGCTCCTGCACAGCTTTTGGCATTCTCAACAAGTTCTTCAGCTGCAACACTTCCAGTTACTATGGAATGTGTAGAAGGTAATTTAGGGGTAGATAAGGAAGTTACTAGTTTTGTTCTCCCAATCGGAGCTACGATCAATATGGATGGAACCAGTGTTTATCAAGGTGTAGCAGCAGTTTTTATAGCCCAAGCATTTGGATTAGATTTGAGTCTCAGTGCTCAGCTAGGAATCATATTTACAGCAACATTAGCTTCCATAGGAACAGCAGCTGTTCCAAGTGCAGGAATTGTAATGTTAGTAATTGTTCTTGCACAAGCAGGAATTCCAGAGGCAGGACTAGCACTTATATTTGCTATTGACAGACCTTTGGATATGTGTAGAACAGTTGTAAATGTTACAGGTGACGCAGCAGTTTCTATGTTTGTAGCTAAATCAATAAATAAGCTTAAATAAACCAGTTGTTACGTTTATAAGTTTCTGCGATCCAAGCCAAAACAATACTCAATACTATTATTATAGTAGGTAAAATTGCTGCACTATTTCCAAGAAACTCGAGTGAATTGGCAATGAAAATACTGTGATACATTTGGATAATAACTGCCAACATTGAAACAATTACAATACTGTGAGACCAGGATTTGCGTTTAATTAATCGAAACGTTCCAATCGTTCCCCCAAAAACTGCTATAGCATAAATGATCTTAATCTAAAAAGAGAATCGAGAACGAAACTCTAGTTGATTTTCTGTCAAAATTTTAGGATCTAAAAAAACATTCTGCAGGAAAAATAAAATTCCAATAATATTCCAGACTAACAGAATGATAAGGATTGTTTTTAGATAGTTATAAGGTTTTGTTTTTGCATAAAAATTAAAGATTTAAAAAGTAAGATCTTTTCTGTTTTTAACTAATATAGTTAAATTTTAAATTAAAAAATAAAGATCCTCCATCACCATTTACTTCAATCCCAATTTTTGTAAAATGCATCATGATTGCACCAGACATTAAGCCAGCTGATAAACCTCCTCCAACACCAATTCTTCTGGGTACAAATAAAAGTATACTAGCAATTAATTCGAGAATGCCTACTCCGATTCTACCCAAAGGCTCCAAACCTAATTTAGTAAAAATAAATACACTGTCTTGATGTGCTGAGAATTTGAAGAATAATGTTTGAAGCAAAATAATAGCGACAGTAATCCTTAACACCAAAATTAATTTATTATTCATAGTTCAAATAGATTATAGGTCTTAAATTAGAGTATGAATTTTGTATGACCTAATCTATTTTAATTAAAACAGTTACTTTTTTTGATACATATTATTTATATATACTTTATCCCTGTATTTTAAAAAAAATTATTTTATTAGAATAATCTATTGTAAAAATTTATGAGCGTATTTGGGGTTGGGTAGGGGACAAGATTCTAATTTCCCGAACCATCTATATCGATTTCTTGCTATAAGTTTATAGCTATTTTGAGTAATAAAATTAGGAAGTATATTTAAAAAAGAAATAAGCTTGAAAATCCCTCCTAACTTTTTGAAAAGTTCAAAAGTAGCTTGAGCTTCTATAGCATATATTTCATTAGGGATCCAATACACAACACTTTCAAGTCCTACGGGATTTATTTTATATTCACGAAAGAAACCTTGCCCTGTTTTACTATCTAAAGTAGCAAATCGAAGCTGATCTTTTTTGTCCCATTTACATAAACGATGAACCCATGCATTGCAAAGAACACAGGGACCGTCGTAAAGTATTATTGCGACTTTCATTTACTTTTTTTTGATGATTGAACTAAATCCAATGCTTCTAAGCGAACCTGTGTAGTAAACATACCATAGTTAATAATAGCTTTTTCTTTTTCTATAGAATCTATTGTCCCAACTGCTTTTCCGTCAAAAAGTCGAACTTGATCTCCGACTTTGAAATTCACTTTGACTTTTACAGGAATAGGAGCTGCTTTTTTCTTTTTCTTTTTTTCTTTACGGATCGTTACCATAGCTTTGGTTGCTTCGGAATTTGCTTTCTCCTTAGCAGCTTTTTCCTTCTTTTTTTCAGAAGCACTTTTCTTTTTTCTTTTTGAGTTTTCTGCCTCTACTAATCTAAGTAAATCTGCTATCAGTAGGCGCTTTTTACCGTTCTCAAAATATCGATCAGCAACATCATTCATTTTATTTCCTAAAACAATCATTCGCTGGTTATGATCAAAAAGCTCTTGATATCCGATTAATTTTTCTTTAATCTTTTTATTTAACAATTCCAATTTTTGATTTTCCTCGATAGCTTTACTTTCTTGCTTTCTCAACGAATCTCCAGTTTTAGTCATCTGAGATCGTTCTTTTTGTAATTTAGCTATCGTTGCGTCAAAACGTACCTTTCCGCGCTCTATTTTCTTCTTAGCACGGTTAATTAAACTAAAAGGGATTCCGTTTTTTTGAGCAACCTCAAATGTAAAAGAACTTCCTGCTTCCCCCATAATTAAATTAAAAACAGGTTCTAAGGTTCTGTTATCAAACTGCATATTCGCATTGGACATGAAGGGCAATTCATTTGCTAGTACTTTTAAATTTGAATAATGCGTTGTAATAATTCCATAAGCCTCTCTATTATAAAATTCCTCTAAAAAAGCTTCTGCGAGAGCCCCGCCCAATTCAGGATCTGATCCAGTTCCAAACTCATCGATCAAAAACAATGTATTTTTATTACACTTTCTAATGAAATACTTCATATTCTTGAGGCGATAAGAATAGGTGCTTAAATGATTTTCAATGGATTGATTGTCCCCAATATCAGTAATAATCTGATCGAAAAAACATACGGTACTTTGCTCATGTACAGGAATAAGCATTCCCGTTTGTAACATTAACTGAAGTAAACCTACAGTTTTAAGGGTTATACTTTTACCTCCAGCATTAGGACCAGATATAACTATTATTCGATGATTTTCCGTTAGTGTAATATCTTGAGGAAATGTTTTCTTTCCTTCTTTTTTATTAGATAAATAAAGTACGGGGTGGTATGCATTTATTATTGAAAGTTCCCGATTAGAATTAATCTTTGGGAGAATACTTTGTGTTAATTGCGCATATTTAGCGCGTGCGTAATAACTATCAATTAAAATTAAATATACTTGATACTGAATCAACAAAGATCTAAAGGGTTGCAGATACTGTGTTAATGCTAATAATATGCGTTTAATTTCATCGGTTTCCTCAAATTGTAAATTATTAAGCTCTCGAGTATGCTGAAGGGTTGTTTCGGGTTCAATATATACAATGCTACCCGTTTTGGAGCTACCCATAATTGCTCCTTTAACTTTACGGCGATACATAGCTTTTACTGCAAGTACTCTTCTGTTCTCTACTACAGACTCTTTAATGTCATCTAGATAATCAGCAGTGCTGTATTGACTTAAAGCTCGCTGAAAACTTTGACCAATTTTTGATCGAACGGATTGAATTTTTTTTCTTATTTGAAACAACTCTGGGGAAGCATCATTACGAACTTCACCAAAACGATCAATAACATTATTAATCGAAATTATTAGTTCTTTAGTAATCTCAATATTAGTACCCTGCTCATATAGCTTCGGGTAATACTCTTTAAATTTTTTAAAAAATTTAAGCAGGACATTAACAATGTCTGAAGCTGCAGCAATTCGACGAAAGCCTTCTAATTCTAATACAGAATTTTCGATTTTAAGTAAATTAATTTCGGTGCTTAAGTCATCAAATCCATGGTTAGGAATTCTATTTTCATTGTCAAAAGATGCGGTAAATTCAGAAACAGACTCTAATTGTCTGATTAACTCTTCCTCATTTTCAAATGGTGCTAAGGATAAGCATAGCTCTTTACCCATTGAAGTTATTGCCAATTCAGATAATTGTTGCAGTACTGTTGTAAATTCTAAATCACTAAATGCTTTCTCTGGTATTTTCATATTTTTGCATAACAAAAGTACGTAATTTCATGCAAGAACTTATACCCAAGAGTTGGGAAAGTATCGTAAAAAAACTAACGGAACAACCCTATTTTTCAAGTTTGAATGCTTTTGTCAATTCAGAGTATCAAAACAACAGTTGCTACCCTGAGCAAAACAAAATATTTGAATCACTAAAATTATGCAGTCCCAAAGACATTAAAGTAGTTATCCTAGGTCAGGATCCTTATCATGGAGCTGGGCAGGCAGAAGGTTTGTCTTTTTCTGTTCCTGATGGTCTTAAACATCCTCCTTCATTGATTAACATTTTTAGAGAAATTCAAAACGATTTAAATGTAGCTTATCCATCCAGTGGAAATCTAAGACATTGGGCAAATCAAGGCGTTTTGCTTTTGAACGCTACATTAACCGTTCGAGCCGGAGAAGCAGGGAGTCACCAGAGAAAAGGGTGGGAACAATTTACAGATGATTTAATTAAAGAAATATCAAAGACATCCGAGGGAATAGTTTTTATGCTTTGGGGTGGGTATGCTAAAAAAAAATCAAAACTAATTGATAGAGATAAACACCTGATTTTAAATTCAGGACACCCTTCACCTTTAAGTGCTAATAGAGGATATTGGTTTGGAAATAAACATTTTAGCACATGTAATTCCTATTTAAATAGTAAAGGATATAAGTCAATTGTGTGGTAAAAAATTGTTATCCACCGATTCGTTTCACTTCATGCCCCATATTAATGAGAATATTCATGAGCTGATCGCGATAATTTCCTTGGATAATAATCTCACCATTTTTAATACTTCCTCCAACACCCACTGCTTTTTTGAGAGTTTTGCCTAACTTTTTTAAGTCAGCATCACTGCCTTCAAAACCTTTAATTACGGTTACGGTTTTACCCGAACGACCTTTATTACTAAAGTGAGCTTCAAGATTTTGTTTCTCGAATGGAATTTCTTCAATCTCATTTTGCTCAGGATCTGGAGCTAGATTATCGAACTTCATTTTAGCTAAATCAGCTAGACTCGTAAATTTCTTTGGCATCTTAAAAGATTTATTACTGCTAAAATACTATTTTAGATGAATAAAATAACAATAAATGAAGTACCTTCTATTTGTTTTCCTTTTAATAAATATACCAATAATGGCACAAGACAAACTTCCTTTTGAATCCATTCCAGAGGCTTCTGATTATTATGACTCTGGGAGTATAATTGTACGAATGATTGAAGGGCTTGGCTATCGTTATCACTGGGCTACAAAAGGGCTTACAGCTACAGATTTAGACTATAAACCCTCAAGTAGTGGAAGTTCTACTCAGGAAACTCTACAACACATCCATGGTCTAGCAGAAG
>Ga0233426_10000706_pt1 | contig 33975 bp, 44 predicted proteins | sample SI_118_April2016_6_FD_179875 | JGI IMG/M metagenome (GOLD analysis project Ga0233426, IMG submission 179875) | Seawater microbial communities from Saanich Inlet, British Columbia, Canada - SI_118_April2016_10_MG | ecosystem: Environmental > Aquatic > Marine > Inlet | place: Canada: British... | reverse complement strand
TTAGTAATTACTTCGCCACCGCCTTCATCGTGTCCAGCAAGCATACCGCCTAGCATTACAAAATCGGCGCCGCCAGCAAATGCTTTAGCCACATCACCAGGACAAGTACAGCCGCCATCAGCGATAATATGTCCGCCAAGACCATGTGCTGCATCCGCACACTCAATGACTGCACTAAGTTGCGGAAAGCCAACACCAGTCTGTATACGAGTTGTGCAAACGCTCCCCGGACCGATGCCAACTTTAACAATATCTGCTCCACTTAAAATTAACTCCTCTGTCATTTCTCCGGTAACCACGTTACCTGCTATAATTACTAGTCTTGAAAACTGATCACGCACCTTACGAACTCTTGCCGCAAAGTGATCACTGTAACCATTTGCAATGTCCATACATACATATTTTAGATTGCCGCCTACTTCTCGAATAACTTCAACTAACTTTAAAAAGTCAGCGTCACTTGTGCCAATACTCATAGCAACGTTTTCTGTACGTCTGCTATCTAGATAATCATTATTAAAGAATTCTACAAGTTCTTCTACAGTATATGTCTTTACTAAGCATGTAAACATTTGCTGATTGGCTAAAATGTCTGCCATTTCAAATGTGCCTACACCATCCATGTTAGCAGCCATAATAGGAATGCCATTGTAATGCGGATCTTTATAAGGGCCAGCAGGATATCCTTTTGGTAATACATCAGTTGCTACGTATGGGCTATAATTACGAAAAGTAAATTTACGCTCAAGACGAACTTGCTTTCGCGAAGTTAGTGTACTACGCTTTGGGCGAATTAGTACGTCACTGTAGTCTAGTTTAATATCTTGTTCGATTCTCATCTTAATGTTAACTCCAGTTTTTGTAATGTTTGTTGGACACATTGTGCTTGTGCTTTAGCATCTTCTAAGGCATCATGTGCTGCAAAGTTCATTGCTTTTCGCGGATCTTCTGGCATAATACTAAACAGTGTTCTACTATCACGTATTTTCCAAAAAGCCCACGGGTAAGGTTTATTGTATTGTCTATATAAGTTTTCCAACATTATCATATCAAATGTTGGTCCTTGCGCCCAATATGCGTCTGCATTGACACACCATTTTTTTAAAAAGTCCAAAAACTCATTAATACTAATACGTCCTTCAGGGCTAAATGCCGCTTCAATTACATCTGTTGGCTTGGACTGCCACCAGTTAATAGTATCTTCATTAATTGTTCTTCCACGGTCAGTTTGCTCGTCCACGTTTAAGCGGAAATGAAACTCATCCCAAATTCTATCACTGTTTGGATCAAACTTACATCCGCCAATACTTAGAATAACACCATCAGGTTCAGTCCCGAGTGTCTCCATATCTATCATTGCGTGTGTTGCCATTTTCCCTCTCATATACTCTATTACGTAAATCACTAGAACTAAATCTATGCTCACGCTTATTAAAATATAGCTCAATTCCTTTACTGCGACAAATGTCTTTTCCAGTAAAATCTTTACTTCTATATTCTTCTCCTAACACTCTAACATTAATATCATACATTGTCAAGATATCAATTAGGTCAGATTCAGTACAATATGGTATAATTTCGTCAACATACTTTACACCCTTTAACTGAGTGTAACGTTCTACTACTGATTGTATTGGAGAGTTTTTTTCTGGTCTATCGTTATTAGGATCCAATTGCAATGCAACAATTAAATAGTCACATTGGTCTTTGGCTTCTCGTAACATTTGTACATGGCCTGCATGTAATAAATCAAATGAGCTACATGTAAATCCAACAGTTGTCATTCCGCCTCTTCAGTGATTGTCGATAGCGGATATCCAGCTGCTCTTGCTGCATTTGTAGTCTCCAGTTGCTTTTGTTCTGCTACTTCATACATATAGGTTCCAGCAATAGCCTTTCCTTTTTCATGTATCTCTAACATAACTTCTGTAGCTTGTTCATTTGTTTTCCTAAAAATTGTAATTAATACTTGTACTACAAATTCCATAGGGGTACTATCATCATTAAGCATAATAACGTGATGCTTATTTGGGCCACGCAATTTTGTTGGTGCAAATTGTTCTGCTGATTCAGTGCTGGTTGTCATTACAATACCTTTTTAGTTTAATTTAAAATTACATACTATCACGTTTGGCACAGAATTTCTTCCAACGTGATTTTGCGGCTGCTTTTGCCTTTTTCTTTTTTTCAAAGTTTGGTACGAATTCTTGCTTATCGCGATATTCCATCATCATACCATCATTTGCTACTTTTTTCTTTAACTTACGCATGGCCTGATCTACATTACCATTACGTACTTCAACATAAAACCCTGTTGTGGCTTTTCCGTGTTTTGACATTTATTTTCCCATTTTTACTCTAGCACTAACTCTATTACCATTTGATGTAAATGGTTCTAGTTCTACTTCCAATTGCTCTGCAATCTTAATAAGTAGTTCTCGTGCTAAGTTTTGTTTTCCTCTTTCTCGACCACGTAGTGTTACAGTTAATGAAACTTTACACTGTTTGTCGAGCATCTTTCTGGCACTCTTAACTTTTACGTCAATATCATTTTGCCCGATGTTTAATCCCATGCGAATTTCTTTTGTCTCAACGACTGCGGCACGGGCCTTTTTAGCAGCTTCTTTTTGTCTCTGCTTTTTCTCATATAGAAATTTATTTACTTCCATGATCTTTACAACTGGCACATCGCCATTATTGCTAATAACAATTAAGTCCTGATTTTGTTCTCTGGCTTTTGCAAGTGCTACCTTTGTTGGTAATACTTCTGCTGCTTCAGTTGCTGATGTTAGTCTCACCTTTGGAGACTTAATACCACTATTGAATATTAGTCCCTCTCTTGGATCTGTTCGCTTGAAACGATCGTTTCTCACGTCGTACTACCTTTAATCATATGTGGCATTTTCCTATCTATAATTGTTTCAGGACCAACTATAATAGATTTAACGCCTTTTGCTGCTAAATCTGGTAGTTCATATTGTATATCAATAAGTGAACTTTCTATAATTTTTCGTAGTCCTCTTGCGCCTAAGTTTTGTTCAACGGCAATATCAACAATTGCCTGTAATGCTTTCATATTAAACTCTAAATCAATTTTGTCAAGTAAAAACAGAGCCTGCATTTGTTTTATTATGCTATTTTGTGGTTCAGTTAATACTCGCAATAAATCTTCTTTACTTAACTCATGCAAATTATTTATGCTAGGCAATCTGCCTAGAAATTCTGGTATTAAACCATACTGTATCAGGTCATCAGTTTCTAAGAACTGTTCCCAATTATCTATCTTGTTAGCAGTATCATCGTCAGCAAAGCCAATTTTAGTTTTGCCTAGACGCCTGGTAACCATGTCTTTAAGTCCAACAAAAGCGCCGCCAACCACAAACAAAATGTTAGTAGTATCAATCTCAACCATTTCAGGCTGACTACCTGGTTTATTTGGTACCTTAATAATTGTACCTTCCATTAGTTTTAGTAAACTTTGTTGTACACCTTCTCCACTAACGTCGCGACTTAAACTTACCATGTCATTACGCCTGGCTTTTTTGTCTATCTCGTCAACATATATAATACCAATTTCTGATTTAACAGTATCATAATCACTGTTTTGAAATAGCTTGTGTATTAAAACTTCAGCATCATCTCCAGCATATCCACTTTCAGTTAATGTAGTTGCATCTGTAATAACAAATGGAACGTCCAAGCAACTTGCAAGAGTTTGTGCAATAAGTGTCTTGCCTACACCAGTTGGACCTAATAACAATACATTACTTTTTTGTACTGGTACTTTTGTATTATTAAATATACGTTTACAATGATTATATACTGCTACGCTTACACCTTTTTTTACGTTTTCTTGTCCGATAATGTGCTTGTTTAAATATTCATGAATTTCTTTAGGTGGTAGCGTTCTGTATGTTTTACGAAGTCTTGCTTTTTTGCTTGCTTCATTTTTTTGTTTGCGTTCTTTTTCTAGTATAGTGTAGCTAAGATCTACACAACCATCACATATAAAGACACTCTCATTGCCGCTTAATAATTTAGCAACTTCATCTTTGCCTTTTCCACAAAAACTACAATGAAGAGAATCTACTACAATCAAGAATTAAATCCCAATTGCGATTTTAAATATACATCAAATTCATCTATACTCTTTAAAATTAGGTACTCGCTGGTTGCATTAAGTAATCGTACTGCATCACGCTTTTTGTTCTTTTGATTAATGAATACTATACTATGGTTGTCGTCTTGCTTTTTTGTCATAGCAATACAAACATCAATCCAGGCACATGTGTCAAGATCAATAATCATCATGTCGCATGGACGGCTTACATACCACATCCAACTTACGGTATTCTCTGATGTATTTTTGTCTTGTACATTAACCACAATACTTGTATCGATGTATTTTTCATAAAGTGCTTTAATATCATCTACTAGTTCAGGGTTCTTACTGGTCACTAGGATGCTAATTCCATCATCTGTCAATAAGATATCTGGAGATGTTACTGTGTAACTACTATTGTCTTGTTGCATTATTGCCTCATTAGGTGTTTGAAAGTTTCTTTAGCACTTCTTGGAATGTTTTACCATCCGCTTTATTTATTAAGTCACGAAGTTCACCTGATTGGTCTGCTTCGATTAATGTCTCAATTGCCATATTTTGTTGAGAAGATAAGTCAGGCCAGTGTCCATCTTCTTTCATTTTATTTATCGTAGAATTGACTTTATCTTTGGCTGTAATGTTACGTGAGGTTTGATTTAGTTCTAGTTGCTCACGAATCATATCGTCTATTTCTCGTTGTGTAAGGCCATCTTTTACTACAACCTTATTATATTTATACGCTGTTTTTACTGGGATGTCAATAGTTAATTCTTCTGGTTTGCCATCATCCTTAAAAAACTCTTCTTTAACTTGGTGTTCCAGTGTACTTTGCGATATGCTTTCCACTTTACTGTCTTCTTCTGTTGGTTCATTGACTTTTGCCTTGACTTTTTTGCGGGCATTGGCAACTTCTACTGTTGAAATACCTGCAATTACAAGAACAACTGCTAATGGATCAAATACTGCTACTAATAGCAAAATAACCCATCTTACTGCTTCTTCTAAAATGTTTCTTCCTGCTGCATCACCATAAATCATTTCTGCAATATATTTTACTGGTCCTACTTCAGCTTCTAGCATTCTAGCTTCTGCTTCTATCTCATATTTTTTACCCGTTAGTTCGTCTATTTGTACTTCTGCTTGGATAATTTTAATACGTTGTTCTTCAACTTCAGCTTCAACATCTGAATCAGACTTAGTTCCTAGTTGACCTCTTAATCTACCAATAAGTTCATCTGCTTGATGAGTTGCTACTGAAGTAACTTCTCTCAAACTTTTAATACTTGCATTGGCAGTATTATTCAATTCGTCAATCTTTATTAATGCGGATTGGCGACTTACTTCTGTAACTCTTTTAAACTCTTGTACTGCGGAGGCTGTTTTACTACCCCATGCACCGTCTGGTTTTGCTTTTACAAATGCTTGTAATAGCCTAACTGCATCACGGTCTTTTGTATCAATTGCACTTAGTGTTGTTAAGCGGTTTAGTGTATCATTGGCTTGCTTAACTTGTAATGTATAAGGAGCAACACTAGCTAATGTCTTATCATTGATACCATCTATGTCTGTACGTAAACGATTAAACACCACAAGTTTACTTGCTTCTTGTGCATCAATTTGTTGTTGTAATGTATTGTTTGCTGTATCATCTGCAGTCTCAAGTTTTAAAATTTTTGCTTCAGCTCTGCTAATAATATCTACATTTCGTTCGATACCTGTTGTTACACGTTGTAACACGGCAGTTGTTTCACCGGCAACACTTGTTTGTTCAATGTGTGCTTTTGATAAGAATCCAAAAATACCCATACTTGTAATAAACATAAGCAATAATAATGCTACACTTAAATATGTTTTAATAATGAATCCAGCTTGTTTCCAAAATAGGTGCAAATATATAGCTGTTGTAATTTTACCAACTTCCAATGCACTACCCATAATAATAACAGGAAGTGCGCTTGCTGCAAATATAGCTACCAAGCCTACAATACTATAATAAGCCGCAACTACGCTAATAGTTAATGCTACTAATATTGTCCAAATACCAAATAATTTCATATGTTAATCTTTTGTTCCTGGTAGATACACTTCTGCATATCCGTCTTGTACTAGAATATCATTTAATGTATGCTTAGTATCGTTGGCATCAATAAAAAATACAACGCCTAAAACACGTCCGAACTTACCACGTTTGTTTAGTATTGTTTCAACCATAAATTCTTTAGGTAAGATTTTTACAAGGTGAGCTTTTGCATCAACACCCTTATGTTTTATATTTGTATCTTTTGATTTTGAATCAGGAGTGCTAATTCCGTATAATTTAATACGCTGTTTGATAAAAATACCGAAGCCAAGATCAATCTCTGCATCAATTGTGTCACCATCTATAACTCGTACTAACTTTGACTTATATGTATACATATCCTAATATATCCCTTCAGAATGATACCAAGACTCATATCTTATTGATCTTCTTAACTCTATTTATGCTAATACATGCATACATTATGTGCTTAGATAATAAAAAAGGCAAAACCTGCACTAGATGTAGTACAGGCTTGCTTTAATTATAATGTAGCTTGTGTTAAGATTTCTTGTTGATAACCTTGTCTGCTAAACCAAACTCAACTGCTTCTGGTGCTGAAAGGAAAGTATCAAACTTCATAGTCTCAAACATTTCATCATATGTTTTACCTGCCGTATTGTGGCTTACATATGTTTCAGTTAGTTGACGATTTAGTTTTTTGCTTTCTGCAAAACTGCGGATTGCGTCTTCCATTTCTAACTCTTGTACGTGTACACTGCCACTGGTTCCGCGAGTGCCACTGCTGACACGATGAATCATTGTACGTGAGTTGGGTAGTACAAATCGTTTGCCAGGTTCGCCTGCCATAGCTAGGAATGAACCCATTGAACATGCTTGTCCCATGACAATAGTTGATACTGGGGCATTGATAAACTGCATTGTATCATAAATTGATAAACCTGCTGTTACACTGCCTCCAGGGCTATTAATATAAAAGTTAATATCTTCGCTACTACTCTCTGACTCTAAGAACAGCATTTGTGCAACTACTAAGTTTGCAGTCATGTCGTTTACTTCGCCATTGAGCATAACAATGCGGTCTTTCAATAGTCGACTGTAGATATCATAGCTGCGCTCTCCGCGGCCTGTTTGTTCGACTACCATAGGTACTAATGCCATTTTAATCTTCTCCGTTAAATCTTGCTTGTAAATCAAAAATAATGCTGTAACGCTTACCCTCAATATAAGGGTCAGGGTTGTGTGTCATTCTGTGATAGGTTGGTGTCCAACCTGTTCGTTCGCTGTGTTCTCCAAACATCCACAAGCTTTTTGGTTGTGTTAGTTCTTCAATATTGGTCCAACCTTTGCTTGTTGGCAACTGTGCTTCTAGTTCACTATAGTTTTCTCCTATATGCAAACCACCAATTGTCTCATCACAATGCTCTGGTCCAAAACGCAGTGTATTGTGTTCACGATGATCAATGAAGTTATCTTCATTTGCAGTAGGTGTGCTATACTCAATAACCATTAATTTGTACAAGTAAAATCTAACATTGTCATTATACTCACTAAATGTTTCTTTAGCATAGTGTTCTAATACTGGAACAAACTCTTGATGCATATCCATGAAATATTCTAATTCTGGACAACGCTTGGGTTGTGCATAATAACGATCTTTACTCCAATTATACAAATATAACTTTTTGCGCATAACGTAGTCATTTTCTTTTTCTACATCATCTCCATCATTGTACCAATCGTGTGGTCCAACCATGTAGTCTAGATCGCAACTAAACACTGGTCCGCCATATTTGTACGCATAACTCTTTTCAGGAATATCGCTATCTTCCCACTTTTCACTACGGCTTGGATCATCAGTAAAGGAATTATTAAAGTCGTTAAAAAACTCTTCATTAACTTGTGCCATAAGGGCTTCTGATTGTTGCCAACGATCTGCAAATTTATCAGCTAGACTATCATGTTCATGAATAGGCCACTGATCATTAGCTTGCATATCTTTGAGCTCAGACTTTGTGTAAAGCATATATTGCTCCTTCTATTGTTTGTTAAATTCAGTATATATTAACTAGGTTGGTTAGTCAACAACTATTTTGGGCTGTCTAAAACAATAACCGAGTTAGTTAAAATGCGTTGGGTTTTACGTGAAGTAAATATACCCTTCATACATGTATAAGTACCTACAAATTCTGGGCTCCATGTACCAGCATATAAGTTATTGGGAATTCTGGCAGTAAATGTAATTGGCATATCTTTTCTAGGTTTTGCAAATGTTACTGGCATCTCTACCATATGTTGTCGTGTAATAGCTGTTATATCACCAGTTGATGTGTTTGTTAGGTATACTATGAAGCTAGTCAAATCACAATAAACACGCCTGTCAAAAGTACCGCCTGTTCTAATTGTAGTGTCAGTATCTAATACGATTGGTGTTACAATATAACCGCTAAAATTTTCCAGTGGTTGAGCACGTTGTAGGAATATGTATGTATAGAAAAGATTACCAGTAAATGTTAGCATAGCTATTACTAGACTGACTAATAGTAGCTCAGTTGGTTTGTTTAATACCTTGATTATTATCTTGCGTGTGTTGTTCATATATGTATTTAGTTCAATCCCAATGATTTTGCCCATTTAACTGTTCATAAAACACTTTACACAAATCTTCCATCTCATCAACAGTAAGTCTCCATTCAAAACCACGCAAACTTACTGCAACAAACGATGCAGGTACACATTCAGGGCGTGGGCCACAATCTCTATATTCCCACCATATTCTGCCACAGTCTTCAGTTTCCAATCCACTTACGCCTGGATCACGCCAGTTTTCAACTACTTGTGTCATTTCATTAATAGTAAGTCTGTACTTAATCACGCAATAGTCGTTTATTTTAAAACTTAATTGTGCTGTTTGTTCGTCTTTAAAAACGTATAATTTTATCTTATCACTGAAAGGGATTATTTGGGTCATATTTTTCTGCCATCATTTTTTTAAGATCAACTACTGATTCTTGCTTAATCATGATAAGTATAGTTTCAGTTAATTTGATTTCTTGTTGTACCATTGTCATTCTGAGTATTAGTTTTTCTAATTCAGCTTGATAATATTGTAGTTCTTTTTCTTTTTTTTCTTTGTGTGAAAATATTTCTGTTAAGTCAACGATTAGCCCTGGCTTACTATCTTCTTGCATTATGTACTCCTGTTAGTAACAATAATATTTATTACTTGAGTTGATATGATTTTTCGTTGATATCTGCATGAGCATTCCATTCATCACTAGATCCACATTCATGCTTACAAATAAAACAAGGATCTATTTCCATGTTAATTTGTTTCTTTAGATCTATCCACCATTGATGTTCCATAATCTCAGTTACAGTATGATTCTTTAGATCGTTCCATTCATCTCCATATGTATCTATTTCCATAGCTTCATGAAAAAACTTCTTGAACACTTTATCAAAGCTAGCTGCAGGAAACATACAACATGGGTATACCTTGCCATTGCTACTAACAAATATGTTACGCTTACTAAAGCATTGATCATCAATTATGTCAACTATTGGAGCAGTTGGATATGGTTTGTTAGTTGTCTTTGATGGCGCAGGGATATTATTAATTTTTGTTGTAGCTGCATCTAATGCTTTTTGAATACCTTCAGCATCTACATTTTCTCTTGTTTCAAATTCATCACAACCAAGCTCAATAGCATAGTTTCTTACATCATCCAATTGGTGTTTATTCCAATCAAACAATACCATTTGCCATGTAGCACGGGCGCCTGTAGCAATAAATGCCTTTAAGTTTTTGATGCATTTGTTCCAATCAACGTTAATTCTGTATATATGATTTGTATCTTCTAGACCATCTAAACTAAAGCATACTCTACTACCACTAGGTAGTATTTCTCCTAATGCAGTAAAGAACTTTTCGTTTCTAACGCCGCCATTGGTATGTATATTAAAATTAGCGTTGGGCTTTAATTCAATTATCTTTTTTACAATTTCTAAGAAACGTGGGTGTGCTACTGGTTCACCAGCAGTACCAATCATGTCTACCCTAACACGGTCTGCTATCAATGGATCGCTAAATATTTTTTCAATTAATTCGAAATCTAGTACTTCATTTAATCTAGCATTGGGATTTAAGAATAACTGATCTTCTTTTTTACCAGTTTCAGCATTAACTACGCCTACCGCAGTGTACCTGATACAAATTGGACAATAACTTTGACATATCGTGTTTAGTTCAAACTCAACGTGTGATATGCGATCATAAATTGCCATTAGCTTACAAAAGCTCGCTCTACCACATATTCGCCTTTGCAGTTTGCACTTCCTTCAGTGAAGCCATTTGCATCTAGCCACTGTTGTAAGTCACTATTAAATGGGATACTTCCGCAGATCATAATACGATCATGTTCTGGATCAAGTTTATCTAGGCCCAACTGCTCACTTATGCGTCCTTCGAATAATGCTGTTGTAATACGTCCTTGATTGCGATAAGGCTCGCGGGTTACTGTAGGATAAAATTTAAACTTGCCTTCTGTTAATTCACCATAAATTTCATGTTCATTAAGGTTCTCAAAAAAGTCAGCAAACGGAAGTTCACTTGCGGTTCTTGCTCCCCAGGCTAAAACTACATTATCAAAATTTTCATATGTTTCAATACCACGAGTTAATCCAATAAATGGAGCAACACCTGTACCTGTTGCTAGGAAATAAAGATTGCGTCCGTCACGTAAATTATCTAGTACCAATGTACCAACTGATTTTGTGTTAACTAATACTTCGTCGCCTTCTACAATGTGTTGCAATTTACTTGTTAGTGGACCATCTTGTACTTTAATCGAATAAAATTCCATTGTGTCCTGATGATTTGGACTTGCAATACTATATGCTCGCATCAATGGTTTACCTGTATCAGGATTAGTAATACCCATCATAACAAATTCCCCATCACGAAAACGTAACCCTGGGTCTCTTGATACTGTAAAATGAAATAGTTCTGGTGTGTAATGCTCTACGCTAATTACTTTTTCTTTGTTAATAGCCAATGTATTCTCCGCTGTTATATCTATTTATTTGTCACAAAAAGCTTTGCACAACGGAGGTGGGCTGTCACTGTTCCAACCAGTTTGGTTTATATACTGTGTAAAGAAATCGTTTTTAATTATATCTTCAAATGAATGTTTTTCCAGACTATTCCAGTCTGGATCTTGCTGTAGTAGCTCTTGCAATATAGGATCATTTGCAAGTGATTCTTCTTCTTGTACGGGCAATCCTTGACTATATTTAAACCATGCAGATACAAAAATACAACATGGCCAAACTCGTGCATTTTGATCAACATCATAATGATTGCTTACATTAAACGCTTTCTTATCATAATCTAATACTTCACATTCTATCATTTTAGTCTCCACAAAGGCTTGTCTGCTTCATATTGTTCTAACACTCGTTGTTCTTGCTTGTCAGATAATCCGTTAAATTTGTCTCTATTAATTAAAAACAAATGCTTGGCGCCTATCTGTGTAGCCATCAATTTACTTTCAGATAGCTGATGCATATTATGTACAAACACAATAAATTGCCATACTGCTTTTCCTGGACTATCTGCGTATGCTTTCATATTATCCATTGCACGTTCGTAGTCTACACCTATTCGATACATGTTGTTAGTTTCAGAATCAGTACCATCTATACCAAAAATAATAGCTAAACGATCGCCAAACTTTTGGCCCATATAAGTATACCACTCAGGATTACGCAATCCGCCGTTTGTGCTGATAGTTACTTTTTTAGTTCTGGCAAGTGCTATCTCTACAAACTGTTCTATGTCAGGGTGCATCATTGCATCGCCAATCTCACCACAAAGCCTTATTAATGTATCTTGTAATGGTTGGTGTTGTATAGCTTTTTCGAATGTTTTTACGTTCATATGCTCAAGAGTAAAGTCCAGTCCTGTTCTAGCACAGGCTGGACACTTAGCTTGGCAGTGATTTGTAATACCAAATTCTACTACACGGTTGAAATTCATTTTTTAATTTTAGTGCCACTAGTTCGTCTGACAATATCATCGTGATTAAATTCGGCCCAGTATAGTTCAAATGCTACGCCATCTTCTAAACCTTCAAATTGATGAATTTTGCCAGGCTTTACTTGTGTAAAGTCTCCAGTTTCAAGAATAGTCTCATCAACCAGTCCTTGATCATCTTGCCACACTCTAATGAGCATGCGGCCGCTTTCAACATAAAAACCGTTCCATTTAAATTGATGTTCATGTTCACTACATTTGAATCCTTTATTAAACTCAATGCGGTGAAACTCAAGAGCACCATTGGCATGGATTAGTTCAGTATTGCCCCAAATCTTTCCTGATTTAATTCCCATTAGTCAATCAACTTGATCATTTCTAGACGGTCATGTGCGGCAGCCATTTTGTCTAGTTCAGATTGTAATGCTTCCATTACATCAGGATGCTCGCCAATACCAGCAGGGTTAGTAAGGTATACTTCAATGTTTGCTTTGTGTAGTGCCATTTGGCCTTCAGCATGCGCTTTGGCTGCTGTAATCATTATATCTCGCATATTTTTTTCCATCTTGTTATATAATTAAACTGGCGGAGAGACAGGGATTCGAACCCTGGGAACATTGCTGTTCATTGGTTTTCAAGACCAACGTAATCGACCACTCTACCACCTCTCCAGGCAGTTTAAAATTTGGAGCGGGTGAAGAGATTCGAACTCTCGACATTCTCGTTGGCAACGAGATGCTCTACCACTGAGCTACACCCGCATGGTGTTTATGGCTGGAACGATAGGACTCGAACCTATACTCTACGCTACCAAAAAGCGGTGCATTACCATTATGCTACGTTCCAATATAATTTAATATAACACTTGTTAACGTACTTGTCAACAGTTTTATTTATCCATGATAAATATCTGTATGGAATATAATGATAACAATATCAACGATATAGAAACCATCAAATATTTTATAAATGAATCACAACAGTACAAGCATTATGAGTTTATACAACCCAAGCCTACAAAATTTGATAACTGGCAAGACGATGAAGATATAAGGGATCAATATGCCAATTGGATTAGTGATAAATCAGGTGCACCAACTTTAAAGTTTGATCTTCCTAACTTACCAGTTCAAGACATGGTTGATGAGGCATATAATGCTAGTGAATATTTTATAAAACATCGCCATGATGGACATCCAAATTGGTTTAGTATGGCGCTACATGCACAAGGCGAACCTGGTTCTGGATCTATGTATACTGACAATCCCAGATATTATCCTGGTGTAGAACAGAGACATAGTTGGACAGAGCTTGCTGAATTTTGCCCACGGACAACAGAATGGTTTAAAGATGTTTGGCCATCTTCAGATAGATTAAATCGTATAAGATTTATGTTATTACGTCCTGGAGGTTGGATTGGCATACATAGCGATACTGGAAAAGGCATTTGGCGGTTAATGTCATATAATATAGCATTAACAAATCCTAGCAATTGTTTATTTGCGCAAGAAAAAGCAGGAACGGTTCCTTGGGAAGTTGGAGATATTCGCTTTATGGATGTCGCAAGATTGCATTGTGTATACAATGACACAGATCAGGATCGTTTACATATGATTGTTTTGGATGATTTTAATGAATCGAAGCACGATTTAGCGTGTAATGGCTACGATAAACTTATTGGTGGGTAACCCAAATTAAGTGGCAGTCCCTAGGGGAATTGAACCCCTCTTTCCAGGTTGAAAACCTGGCGTCCTAACCGATAGACGAAGGGACCGCATTTTAATTTTTATGGCGCGGTTGACGAGACTCGAACTCGCGACCCTCGGCGTGACAGGCCGATACTCTAACCAACTGAGCTACAACCGCACATTGTTATTTATTATGGTAGAGATAGGTGGACTCGAACCACCGACCTTTCGCTTATCAGGCGAATGCTCTAACCAACTGAGCTATATCTCTAAGTCACTTTGGTGGGTGATAAGAGACTCGAACTCCTGACATCCTCCGTGTAAAGGAGGCGCTCTACCAACTGAGCTAATCACCCTAAATCTTATTATGTTGGCTCCAACGGTAGGGGTCGAACCTACGACCAATTGATTAACAGTCAACTGCTCTACCACTGAGCTACGTTGGAAAACAACATAATTAAACTACATGTTTATTTATCATTCATCAATAAGGATACCATCCTCATCGTCAAATTCATGATCGATGATATATTGCTCCACATCTTCAAACGCTAAAGGACGCTCACTATCAAGCTTAACTTCAATACCCATGCTATTGAATAGTTCTACCACATTTTTATCGTTCATTTGATCCACAAACTCTGCGAAGCTAGTCTTTGTCATTTTTGCATACTCCATTGATGCGTTGTTATTACTTACTCAATATAGCGTATACTATACCGGTTGTCAACAACTAAATTTACTTTTTTTAAATTAATTTTAGTTTGACTTACCGCTAATAAATGTTATAATATGCTTATGATAACAACTAAAAGAATTCTGACAAACTCACGCAGTCTTGAACTATTCATGCGTGAATGTGATAACCGTGGATTTAACAATAATTGTAACCTCAAGGCATTAAAATTTGATTGGTGCATTGATACTGGCGGCATGTGGGTTGCTACATTTAATCAGGATCGCATGGTAGCATTAAGTGGCGTACATCCATTTAAAGATGGATATCGTGGATTATTTCGCGGTGCTCAAACTGAAATAAGACAGTTCAAAGGAATGAATAAATATCAGAAGCAGAACTATGTACATAACGATCATCTTGATTTGCAAGTACAATGGGCTAATAGAAATAGCCCACATCCAGTTTATGTAACCACAAGTCCATATGATACATTAGATCGTAGTGGGCGTATGAATAGAGCGCATCGTAGTGTTGATATTTTAAGTAAACTAGGTGTGTTTGATTACATTGGTGAAGAAGAATTATATAATGTTCCCCAGGCTGTATGGAAACTAAACATACCAAAGTATTATGAGACTAGAGACGGAGAAGCAATATGAAAATTAAATTAGCAGGATGGTTCAACTGGAATCACCTGAGAGTTGCTGAACGGTTAAATGGTGGCAATCCTAAAAGTGGAATTGTTAACTATTTTATACATATGCGTATCAGTTTACGTGAGGCGGTAAAACAATTGTTAATGGCAGGCGCAAGTGTTATACATGCATTTTTGCCATTCTTATTCAACTTTAAGTTATTAGAAATAGTAGTCAATCAAACTCGTGGATTATATAAATTTTTACCACAACATCCAATATGGGAAGATCTTAGGAAAGAATTAAATGAACAACCAAGCAGATCTTCTGGCAATAATCAGTCAGGGGACAACACTACAGACATCAGGAACAACTGGCCCTTCCAAAGCTATATATCAAAGTCCAACAAAACTAACCGCAGCGAATAAAATTGCTGTTGATTGTCAACAGTTAACATCAAGTAGTCGTGTTTATACAGTATGTAAAACTAAGCATGCTGGCGGACTTTTAGCACAGACATTACCAGCACTGAGTATTGGTGCTGATGTTGTTATTGAAGATTTCAATGCATATAGGTTTGTTAAAGAAGTTGGAAACTATACACATACGCATATTACTCCAAGTCATGCAAAGGCTATTATGGGAACAAAAGGGTTTCGAACATTAGATTTATCCAATGTATGGGTAACATGTGGTAGTGATCCTGTAACATGGGATATTATTGAAGCATTTGTTATCCGTGGTGCTACGTTTATGGCAAACTGGGGAATGACTGAATGTGGCCCATGTGCTATTAATGTTAAGTTTCGTAATATGGATGATGTATGTTACTATCAAGAATGGAATTTAAAAGGCCATAGTATTATGGGTATTAATACATATTGCGATACAAAAATTGTAGACGATCAATTATATGTCAAAGGAGACATATGTGTACACGACGGTTGGGCTCTTACTGGAGATCGTGTAAAATTAAATAGTGCTGGCCACTTCTATTACATGGGAAGAAATAATGCATAATATTATATTTGTAAGTTTTGAAAATGGTGGCGGTGGTCACAAATTAGGCAGACTGTTAGCCGCAATGCCTAACGTATATTGGTATAGTAATATCAACAATGGCATTAATCCTTGGAATGTGCATTTTACAGAAACATCAATTATGCAACGTAAAGTAAGTCGTTGGCATTTTGATAGACTTGTACCTAAGGGAATGTTACCACCAACTCATGACTATGTAAAAGATTTTATACCAGACGCTGACGAATATTATACACAATATTTTAATCCACAATTTGAACGCATGGGCGGGCATGAGATATTAAAAACACAACACCTGGTGTATTGTACACATGCAATGCCGCATGAAATAACTGAAAGATTTCCTAATGCAAGGGTGCTAAATATAATTGACGATCCATTGCAAGTTGCTGTTAGATATATGGAAACCACTAGTTTGTTTCCAGCATACTTAAAATGCACATGGTTAGATGGAGAAAATACTTCATATGGTAAAAAACTTGCTAGTGTAGCTGCAGATTTTGGAAAAGGATTTACAGTTAGAGATCTATGGTGTTATGATACATTTGATGATTCGTACCATCCAACATATGCAATGAATTATCAACAGTATGTTGTTAACATGATTGACGAACGCATACAACAAAGAAGAACATATACCAACCACAATAACATTCTAACAGTTGGTAAAAAAGACTACAAAGCAATAAAGGAATTTTTACGTGATTGATGAAAGTAAGATTATATTTTTTACTGGTGCTCCAGGTAGCAAGTGGAGTGCTGTGAGTAATGCACTTAGCCTAAGCCCCAAGATTAAAGTTAATACCTCAGACAGAACAGAAGATCGTGTGTATACACATCCAACTAAGTTTAACAGTCAACAACATTTAGGCACATACTTTGGTCCTGGAATGGAGTTAGGTCATAACTGGCATCAGATGCATACGTTATCACGTGAAGAAGTTTTGCAAGAAATAACTAGTGCATGGACTGAAGAACGTCCAGATGAATATCGTATTGTAAAGAGCCATGTTATTAGTAACAACTTGGATTGGATTGCTGAAAACTTTCCCAAGAGTAAAATTATGATTGTTTTCCGTCCAGTAGAAAGTTGTTATAAAGGATGGTTTGGTGCAGGTGGATTTAATATTACATATCCAACATACGCTGATCACTACATTGATGAACCAACTATGCGTGATAAAATTGAAGACGAAGTTAAAGATGCTAGAAGCTGGATATTTAAAAAGCAATTGAATATACATATTGCTACTCAGAGACACTGGGCAGAATATTGGGATATTGATCCGCTAGTACCAGGTAGCAAAGAATTTAAAAATATAAGAAGTATTGAGGGTTATATGACAAATAAGAAACAACCAGAGCGAGATATGACATACGACACTAGTCTTGCATATTACAACTTCCAAGATATAGATGGAAAATTCCTATGAAGGCAGTTGTATTATTAATAGATCCACAAAGACAACATAGCTGGAAATACGATGTAGCTAAAAATTACACTCAGTTAAATTTTGATTATTGTATGGCTGACCGTGTGGGAGATAGTGATTACTCATTTTATGAAACTGATGACTATCGAAAAATACCAATGGAAAATTATGAATATCTTATTATCTTAAATCCTGGTATCGTATTTGAATATAGCTATTGGGAAAGTAGTGTACGAAAACAAGTTGAAGAATGTGACGCTGGACTTATTAGCTTTGACAATGAAAATATTGCAGTTGTCAAACCAGGAAAAACTGGCGAAGCAAAAATTCAATTAGACAGACATTATCCATTTATTGATGCAACTAATGACGATACGTTTGCACTTACACATAGTGGAGTAATGGCAACATTAACACATAACAGTAATATTAGTTACATTATTCATAATGAAATACCAAAACCAGAAAAGCTACACGATCATTTAGATTTTGCAATGACTGTAAGTAGTGGATTTTATATCAACTACGTTTTAAACCTTAGTACATTTGACAAGAAAACTCGCATACATCATATGGATGTCAGTCCTATGAGCTTGTATGTTAGAGAGTATACAATTAAGAATTGGGACGGGCATGATTACTATGCTTGGATGGATCACATTTATGAAAAGTTTCCAATGCTTGAATTGTATAATGGAAAAAATAGACTTCATAGTCATCACAAAGCAGCACGTAGGTGTTGGGATCATGTTATTGAAACTTTTGGTGATGAAGGATGGATTGAGCATTGGCAAAAATACCAGCAATGCAAGCATACATTTAATCATGTTAACTTTAGCGATAACGACTTATTGAACAAAACTCTCAAAAAGCTTAAACTTAACGGCAATGGTGCTTTTTGGTGGAATGGTGCGTTAAAAAGATTGCCTGCTAACATTATGAAAACTAGTGATCAGAGCTTTGAAAATTCCAGGCTCTTCGTGAACACTTTAAATACGTATAATCCAGATTTAGCGGTATATGGCAATGACCATTGCAAAAATGAATTTAATGGAATCAGTGTTTCCAAAGCCCTTATTTCTATGGGCGAAAACAGTAGGAAATCACTATGGAAACGTTTCTAGGCGTTTCGTGCGTTCCAGACCATAAAGTGTACCTAAGTACATTAAGTGGTGGGTTGGATAGTTTTCTATTAACCTACATGATTCTTAAAGAATTGCCCAATAGCAAGGTAGTACTTAGTACTGCAACTCACAAACACCTCAACTATTATAACTTAGAATATGTTAATGGTATTAGAGAAAAGTTTGAAGATTTATTTCCCAACAGAATTATAGAACACAAAATTACTCGTTATGAAGACAGAGCTGATGCAAGAACAAGACGTGGTAACATTACTCGTGCATTAGTAGAAAAATATAATATAGATGGATTGTTTAGTGGCATGACTGCTAACCCACAAGATGTTAAAAATTTGTTAACTGACGACAGAGATTTTACTCGTGATACCCCAGGCGAGGAAAAAACAAAAAGTATGGTAATAAATGGAAAGGTTGTATATCATTATCAGCCATTTGTAAATCATACTAAGAAAAAAGTAGCTGAACTATATCAGCAATATGATATTATGGACTTGGCAGCTTTAACTATAAGCTGTGAAAGTGAAACACCACCACGTCCTTGTGAGGACTGTTGGTGGTGTCGTGAAAAGCACTGGGCTTTCAATTTTTATTAATTTTCGAACCAACCTTCTGGCTTTGGCGGTGTCTCTTCTGATTCTTCAATAAATTCTACTGCAAACAGACCAGGCTTACGTAGCGTTGGCATGTCATCATTAAAGAAATGTGAATTACGTGCATCAACATCATCATATGTTAGTGTACGAATTACTGAACGTTTATCTGCTTGAAGTTCTAGAACTACACTTGTTAGTCCTGGTACTTCTGCAACAATTGCGTCACATGAAATGCTGTGAGCTGCTTCCCATGCTGATGTGTCTTCCCAAGTCTGTTCTGCAGATAGAAGTGAAGACATTTTTGATTTTAGTGTGTACATTAGTTGTACCTCCTTTGGTTATATAACATATATATTTATCTGAAAAGCAAAGGAAAACCCTTGATACAATGTACCAAGGGTTTATAATAATTGGTGGAGCATAACGGGATCGAACCGTTGACCCCCTGCTTGCAAAGCAGGTGCTCTCCCAGCTGAGCTAATGCCCCAATTAGTATTCCTTTTTATTTATCATAAACGTCCTTCATTTCGTCCGTGTACTATTAAACATTTGGTGCGCCTGGAGGGACTTGAACCCCCACGCCGTAAAGCACTAGAACCTAAATCTAGCGTGTCTACCAATTTCACCACAGGCGCATTGTTAGGAAGACCCAGGTGTATACAGGTGACAAGACCAGTACAGTGACCTTGGGTCATAAGTAACCTTCCGGTATTGAGCTAACTATGTTAAGCCTGGAAGGTGTTGTTATATGGTGCTCCCACACGGACTTGAACCGCGGACCTACTGATTACAAATCAGTTGCTCTACCAACTGAGCTATAGGAGCGAAGTTAACTTTCATTAACTGCTAATATTATTTATCTTCTATTCCATTATACTACATTAAACACGCTTAAAAGTCAAGTTTTAATTTAGTAGTTCACGTGATTCTTTTAGTGCTTGTCTGCGTACTCCCATTTGGAATGCCCATTCTTTATCGCGATGTGAATCAAGTTCTGGATTATTCCAGGCCCAGTCGCCAATCATCTGTTGTACATGTTTAGCTTGCATAACTACCACAGGCTGTCCGCCATCTAGTTCTTGTCCTTGCACATCTTCTGCTTTACGCCACATTTCGTTCAATCTCGCATAATCATAATTGATTTCAGGGTTTAGCCATACTTCAAGTCCACGCTCAATTACCGTTTGTATTGTGACATTAGTTTTTGGGTGTGCGTTATCTCTAATGTTCAAACCTAAATAATAGTCCAATTCAACTGCTACACGATCTAAGTAGTCTGCTGTTTTAATCATATACACAGGTGCTTGACCGCCACGTACTGAGTCAACTGTTGAACCGTTTTGTGATGCGCCGCCAGCAATGTTTGTAGCGACCCATATGGCTTCGTTAATATAGTCACTATTTTTATAGTACAGGCCTGTTAGTGCTAAATGATAAGCATAACGTGCTGCACCATTATCACATAACCCATGGCTACCATCTTTTGTGCCACGTTTGTACACGCTACTAAAATTAGGGTGTTGTGGATTTTCGTCGTTCATAATAACGCATTTATCAACGTCTCGTGCCCAAACACTGGAAGTATTATACTTTTCAGTTTTCTCCCAATAGGCTAGCATTTTGTTATCTAGTTCTTTGGATCGAACACCTGCCCATTCCCCAAATACATAGTATGAGTGAAAAATATTATAGCGTATATTATCGTTTGGTATATCTAATTGGAAACCAAACTCATCACGTACATCTTTAAGTACAAATGCTTCCTTTTCAATCCACATTGGAAGTGCTTCATTAAAAAACTCTGTTACAAATTGATGCTTTTCATCATGAGCGTAAAAGTATGCCATAGCAAATGATATTGCACCACTACATCGTTGCACCTTATTCGCTACTGTTTGATCTTTATCTCCTTGCCAGTTAAACATTGCTTGGTCTTGTTTCAACATGGTTAGGCACTTCATAGAATATTCAAGTACCCGTGGGCGCATAAATCTATTGAAGTCTTCCCAGTGTGTGGTTGCGATACGTTTATATTCAGATGGATTTTCAATAAATTCAAACTTATCATATTCAAACTTATATTGTACTGAATAATCAATAAGCTTACTACGATTAGTATTCACATTTACCAAGTTAGCTGGACGTAATTTAGGCTTGAGGGATTGCTCAGGAGCAGCTGCATTTATACTAGTGGCAAATACCAATGCTGGAATTAAATATTTTAACATCAGATTATCCTTAATTTGAAAGGCGGTATGAAGCGCCAATTCGTACTTTGTTTCTTGATGTCACTTCATAATAAATGCCATCTGATACAATTGTTAGTACCCAGTGTGTGCGATGATGCCGAGGCTTGTCGCATTTGCGTACACTTGTAAATCCATGGTTTGGAACATAATCACGTACTATACGACAATGGTGGTGTCCATGCCTATGTACTGGTCGAGAATTTACAACACGCCCTGTACGATGAGTGTGTACATGAACGTCAGTCTCAATTGTTACATTTACGTCAGATTGTGTATCTCCAACATGTAAATGGTCTGTACCAATTTCATGTGCTGATACTGTTGATGCCGTCAAAATTAATGCAATAGTGTATAATACGTTTTTCATAGTTTTATTCCTCAAACAAGTTCTGGAAACATTCGCTTTACATAGTTACGAATAATTACGTCTGTGTCGTTATTGACTTCGTTAGCTAGCGCCCTTGGTTTTACTGCGCCATGTGTGAATATTTGATCTTTTGCTACACGCAATAACTCACGCTTGTTGAGCATTTGTACATCATCAACTGAAGTGCCGTGATAAACCGCACTTAGTACAAAGTCGCTTACATCTGAATGTGACATGGGGATTTCAACCTTGGCATTGATACGCTTTACGCCATCTGGTCCTGATTTAGCTCTCATTTGTTATTCTCACCGTTGTTAATTGTTTGTATTTACTCTACTATACTAACAACCAAAACGGGGAATGTCAAGTAAAAAGTATTACTTTTGTAAACTTTTTTTACTTTTTTTTAATTATCTGCAATAACATCGCCACTGGCAGTGATAATCTTTGCTACATAGATGCCGTTTTTACCTACAGTGTCATTTAGTCTGGCCACAGGGCGTGGGTCAGCAATACAAGTGCTGCTTGCGCTATTAATAAAATCGTGATGGCCACAACTTGTTAAAACAAGATCATTTAATCTAGCGGCACCGCGGTTATTTACGATATACGTGCCGCTGGCTGTAATAATCTTACCACTAACAGTAATGGGCGTTAAATGGCTAGGGTGATAACAAGTACCAATAGTATTATCGTTTAGGCGTGCTACCCCTCTAGGCATCAGAATACCTTAACATTGGAATAACTCAATACTAGCGATACCAAGATCAATTGAGTCTAATTTACTGGTAATAGGGTCAGTCAGATTGCCCATAATATCGTTTAATCCACTAGTTGCACTGTCGACTGCTGCATTTTTAATATCGGCAATGCCATCTGCTACAATATCACTTACGGCGGTACCGCTTGCAAGTTTGGCAGATAGATTGTCAATTTCACTACTTACTCCAGCTGGCATGCCAGATAATTTGCCAATTACGCCAATACAACTTAGTATGCCGGACAAATTAGCTTGTGCCGCCGCAACATTAATAAAGTTATCAATCATACCTGTTACTTGTGATACAACCCCGCTAATAGCATCAACTACGCTGTTGAATACATTCAACAAATTATTAATAATATTTTGTACTGCTGCGACAGCGGTGGCAATAATATTATTGATAGATGACATAATTCTTCCAAGAGCATCGTTAATTGCTGATGTAATACCTGCTACTGCTGCAAATACATCTTGAATGCCAGCTTCAATAGCGTCTAATCCTGGGATTGCTCCAAGGATACTACATGAGTCACTTGACAACGCCATCAATGCACTTGATGTATTTTGTAAACTACCAAGTGCATTACCAAATCCAGAATTTAAATCAATAGATACGCATGCCATGTTAAGCTACCGCCACCAGTCCACTAGTATTTTGGGTATACATATCTGCTGCATCTTTAGCAGTTTTTGTAATACAAATAATACCTGTGTTTTTAATTTTTATTTTACCTGATGGATTAACAGTAAACATGAATGGAGCAAAGCCCACGCCGTTTTCTGTTGCCATCAACATTAGTGGTTTGCTAACTGTGCATGCAGATCCGTCTTCTGAATCTAAACGCCCAACCATTTCTTCTCCTGATGTAATTTTAATACTAACTACATCTCCCACTGTGTAAGGTGCTTCAATAATCATAGTGCATGTCCTGTTCCGTTATAGCCTGTTTCTTCAAGATAAGTGATCAACTGATCCTTACCACCAATAATTTTTCCGTTTAATTTAATCTGAGGAAACGTTCTTGCACCAGGAAAGTTTTCAAATATTTCTTCCCTATTGAAATCTACATCTAGTTGTTTGTAGACATAATCAAGTTTTCGTTTCTCACAGATTGTTTTTGCTTGGTCGCAATGTGGACAAGCAGGTTTACCCCAAATTTCAATCATAAACTAAATCCTTTAAATGTATCTTCGCTAACGTCTTTTTTAACGCCACCGATAACGTAAGAGCTGATCTCAGTCTCTTGTGGTGCAACTTGTACCTCTGCACCTGAGATCCACTTTTGAGTCCACGGCAGTGGATTCGCTTGTGGTGTTGTGTATGGACATTTAAGTCCTAGAGCTGTCATACGTTTACACGCAATCCACTCGATATATTGATTAAGTAGTTCAGTGTTTAGACCAATCATCGAACCATCTTTAAATAAGTATTCAGCCCATTCTTTTTCTTGCTCAACTGCATCAACAAACATTTGTATAATTGCTGGTTCGCACTCTTTTGCAATCTTAGCAAAGTCTGGGTCTTCTTGCTTTAATACTTTTGATAGCAAGTATTGTGTTGAACCTAAATGTACATTTTCGTCACGAGCAATAAACTTAATAATCTTAGCATTGCCTTCCATCTTCTTTAATTCTGCAAATGCCCAAGAGCATGCAAAACTTACATAAAAACGAATGCCTTCTAGTACATTAACACTGTTAATGCACATCCAGATCAATTTCTTTAGTTCATACTTGTCAACTACAATTTTCTTGCCATTAACTGTATGTGTACCTTCGCCCAAAAGCTGGTACCATTGCGTATATTCAATTAAGTCATCGTAATACTTTGAAATATCATCTGCACATTCTGTAATGCGTGGATTATCCATCATTGTATCAAATACTACACTAGGGTCTGAGTATACATTACGAATAATATGTGTATATGAGCGTGAGTGAATTGTTTCACTAAATGCCCAAGTTTCAATCCAAGTTTCCAATTCTGGCAATGTTACAATAGGAAGTAGTGCCAGGTTAGGACTACGTCCTTGTACACTATCCAAAAGAATCTGACGCTTCAGATTACTTGTAAAAATATGACGTTCATGATCAGTTAGGTCTTTAAAGTCCTTGCTATCTTTGCTTACGTCTACTTCTTGTGGTTGCCAGAAGAAGCCCAACTGCTTTTCAGTTAGTTTATCAAATTGTTTATATTTCATCACATCATAGCGTTGCATTCCTAGGCCTTCATCTAAAAATGCCAGCTGGTCTGTATGATGCTTTTTATTCTCTGTATTCAAAACTGCCATTATTTCGGCCCCTATAAGTTTTTCACTATGTAATCATAGTACACTACCCAACTATGTCTGTCGAGCTGTTTTTTAAATTTTGCAACTTTCACAATCGTCATCGTCAAGTGCGCCTGCCGCCAGTTCACCATCTTTGACACTAAAGTCCATTTCGCCTTGTCCGTCAAATGTGTTAAAGTAATATAATTGTTTACCGCCATATTTGTAGAACATAAGCAAATGCTGTAACATAGTTGACATTGGAATTTTCTCATCTTCATAAAATTCTGGATTGTAACTTGTGTTAACACTAATTGCTTGGTCAATGTACTTCTGTAACACTGCCATGATTTTTAAATAACCTTCTGGACTACGTTGATCCCATAGTAGGTCATATTTGTTTTGCAAACGTCTGTACTCAGGCACAACTTGCTTTAGAACACCATGCTTAGATTGCTTAACTGACACTAGTGAGCGTGGAGGCTCAATACCGTTTGTAGAGTTAGAAATCTGTGCTGATGTTTCTGCTGGCATAAGAGCCATTAGTGTACTATTACGGATGCCAGTTTCTTTCAACTGCTTACGTAGCTCATCCCATGGCATACGCTCAACGTGTGGGATAAGTTCGTCTAATTCTTTTTTGTATGTTTGGTTTGGTGTAATACCTTGTCCATATTTTGTTTCACCAATTCCTTCAATATTACCTTTTTCAATAGCTAAATCTGCACTTGCTTTGATTAAATAATAACTCCAAGCTTCTGTCCATTCATCAATTAACTCTAAATTTGGGTTCTGATAATTTGTATCGTTTTTAGCCAACCAGTATGCAAAATTAATAATTCCAATACCAAGCGGACGGCGTTTCATTGTAGACAATTCTGCCGCTAGTACTGGATATTTTTGATAGTCCAATAACTCGTCTAAAGCACGTACTGCTAAACGACATACACGCTCAAATTCTGCAACTGTTTTAATATTACCCCAATTGATAGCGGCTAATGTACATAAACTAATTTCACCATTTGGATCATTTAAATCGTTCAACGGCTTAGTTGGCAATGTAATTTCCTGACACAAATTGCTCATGTGTATTGGTGCTAACTTCTCATCAAAGCTACTATGCGTATTAGCATGGTCTACATTTTGTAAATATACACGACCTGTATTTTTACGTTCTTCCATAAATGTACTAAACAAATCACTTGCTGGAATTACTTGTTTGCGAAGTTTTGTATTACGTTCTGCTGTTTCATAAAGACGTCTAAATTCATCTTGGTCATTAAAAAATGCGTCGTATAATCCAGGTACATCTGCAGGCGAGAATAGTGTAATGTTTCCACCTGTAAGCAAACGTTCGTACATAAGTTTATTGAATTGTACACTGTAATCTAAATGGCGTACTCTGTTATCTTCTGTACCTTTGTTATTTTTTAATACTAATAAATCTTCTACTTCTAAATGCCAAATTGGATAATGCAAGGTTGCTGCTCCGCCACGTACACCGCCTTGGCTACATGACTTAACTGCTGACTGGAACATCTTATAAAAAGGAATAACGCCAGTGTGCGATGCATCACCTTGGCGTATTGGACTACCAATAGCACGAATACTACCTGCGCCAATACCAATGCCTGCTTTTTGACTTACATATTTTACAATACTACTTGATGTAGCGTTAATACTATCCAGGCTATCATCTGTTTCAATTAATACACAACTACTGAATTGGCGTTGTGGTGTACGTACACCAGCCATAATAGGAGTCGGCAGACTTAGATCAAAATTACTAACTGCATCGTACATTTCCTTAATATACTTCATGCGTGTGTTTTTTGGATAATCTTGAAATAGTGTTGCTGACATCATCATGTATGCAATTTGCGGTGTTTCATAAATTGCACCAGTTACACGATTTTGTACTAGATATTTGCCGCGGAATTGTTCCATACCAACATATGCAATATTCTCATCACGATCATGTTTAATTAAACTGTTTAGTTTTTCAATTTCTTCAGCAGTATACTTTTCAAAAAATTGTGGATCGTAATAACCCAAGTCTACATTCTTACGGGCCACATCAGTTAAGTGGAAAGGCTCAAATTGCCCATATACTTCTTTACGCAAATGATAATTAATTAGTCTGCCTGCTACCCATTGGTAGTTTGGTGTGTCTCCATTAATTAAATCAGCTGCCGCTTTGATCAATGTTTCTTGTATTTCATCTGATGTAATACCATTATAAAATTGAATATGACTTTTAATCTCAACTTCACTAGGACTAACTCCGGTTATACCTTCACATGCATAAAATACAACATTATGCATTTTTTCTAAGTCCAGCAGCTCTTTCGAGCCATCCCGTTTAAGTACAGTGATTTCTTTTGTCATTATTATTATACCTTATCTCTTATGATTTCGTAGTGTGTTTTGCTGGTCGAGTATTTAATAGACCATCCTTTGATTAAACTAAAGTGTTAACTCACTACTTTCCCAACTATGCAGGATTGTGCTTTTTCTTATCTTATTTTCGTTTTCTACTTCACCATAAGTATAGTTTAAAATATACAAATCGTCAACTAAAATTATCATTTTCAACAAACTTTTTTTTGTGTCTTGTATTGTACATATTGTACAAGGCCAATCTATCAATTGTAACGTATATGCCATGCCAAGAGCAATTGCATTTTCATCAAAGTTATTGTTGTGCATTAGATCCCATGGCCCAGGCCAATCTTTGTTATCATATGGATCAATTACACGAGTACTTATCGGTGCACCTTTCCACCAATCTACAATTAACTGCAATACTTGATCATCATCGTCTATATCATTTAATGATTTTCTAAAGCTTCGCCAGTCACGTAAGAGCTCACGTGGTGATTTCTGGAAATGGTTCATTATTTTCTTCTTTTAATTATTGCACGGGGGTATACTGCACCTGATTTAGGTCGACCCATATGCGGTTTTGGATACGCTGGTTTATCTTTTGGTTTTTCAAGGTTTGGATACATCAATGTTTTATTAACAGACCCAGTTATATTTTTTTCAATGTTTCCATCAATAGGTTCATCATAAACTCCATCATTTGATACCATTATAGATTGTAGTAGACGTATTGCTTGCTTTTGCGACATATCTGGATACTTCTCTAACATACATGCCAAAATACCACATACCTGTGGACTTGCCATACTTGTGCCACTTATCTTACGATATTTAAAACCATCACGTACTGAAGTATCGTCTCTATCGTTATCATTTGGCCATGCACTTTGTACGTAACTACCTGCTGCCCATACATCTATATTACTACCCCAATTACTAAATCCACTTCTTCTATTTAATGTTGCGGTTTGTAGATCTATATCCAAAGATCCTACAGTAATTGCTCTGGTGTCACTATTGCCACCTGCACTATGCGGAGAACCTGCTCGATTGTAATATGTATATGATGTCGCACTACTGTTAAGATATGCATTATCGTAATCAATATCGCCAGGATTAAAGATTCCAGCATTACTATTTCCTGCGGCGGCGACAAATAAAATTCCGTCATTCATTAAATCTACACAATCAGCATCATATGCAGAGTTTTTAAAGGAGTATCCTCTAAGATTAAATTGAAAATTATGAATTTCTTCTTCACTAAATCCACCATCCTGATAATCCAAAGGATTATTTCCATATGCCACGTCTATACGTCCTGGTTCATTTTCATAAAAAGTACATTGCCAGTCAAGATGTTCTGTTGGTCGATAGATCATGCTAAACAATGTTTGCCATCCTCTATAGTGTACTACAAATGTTCTGTTAGGTGCTACACCCAAAGTTTTAGTTTTACAGTCAGATCCATATCGATTGGCGCCAGAAGTAAAACTTGAACCGGTGTTTATTAATGATGCACTTCCCAATAGTAGTTTTGGAACACCTGGAGTATCTGGAGTGCCGCCATAGCCAGTTGAAAAACCAAACGTCATAAAGCTGTATGAAGATACCCCAATTGTATTATAATCTTGTCCTAAGTAACTTATTGGCCACGGAGTATCTATTGTTGCTTTTTTTGGACCGGAATATGCACTACCAACAAACAAGTTTGATTCATCTGTGAAATCTAGTAGTGGAGTGTGTGTTATTTCTTCAACAGTTGCATTAGCAGAGGTTGAACTAACAGTATGGGCTGTAGGCTCGTCATATGTTAAATCATTAATCTCATTTTCATTTAATACTTGTGTTCCATACTCATGTGTTCTAAAATTCCAATCTACTTCGTACTCGGCTATATCTCCATTACGTAAATCAACTTCAACCATATAACGTACTGGTATATTGCCACTTGCACTCATTTGACTAAACCTAGTAAGTCCTCTTAGGTCAACTGAAATTTGTCCATCGACAAATGGAAACGTAGTTACAATTTGGCCACTATTATTAATTATACGTCTAATAGTAATACTACTAACACTTGCAGTATCATCAACAGAATCATAATTAACAATTTTAGCACGTAACGTACTATAAGATTTTAAATCGCATGGGGTGTTAACTGTAATTTCTTTATTACTATTACCAGGGTCATCTAAAGTAAAACTTGCACCAAAGTTAATTGATTTTTCAAATTCCGGAGGTACTGAAACTAATCTATCAACTGTTGACGTAGTAGGCGTTGCATCAGATGTTATATATTTAAAAGTGCTATTGATTGGATTTGATCCTGTTGGAAGACCAACAAGTGTTGTGTCTGCTGTAGCGGGACCATAATATCCATCGTACACTGTAAAAAGATCTGACGGAAGATAATTCTGTCCTCGAAAATTGATACTTGAAATGCTTTTAGGATTCATACCAAACATCCAACCAACAGAAGCACCCCAACTTGCATTAACAATTGTAGGATTTTTCCTACCTGTTTCTGGATTAACTGGTTTATTTCTGTGGAATAATCTAATATAGTCAAATGCAAGGTCTATAGAAACAGTTGCAGATGGATTATTACTACCAAATCGCATTGGTAAAAAATATATATTGGCGTCTGTAGCCCATCCTTCATTTCTACCAGCAACGGTTCCTGCTACGTGAATATTATGAAAGTTGTCAACTGTTGGATGGTATATAACATCATCAAATTTGGTGATATCACCTAATTCTCGTGCGTGTTGGAACCAGTTATAATCAATTACTCTAGTGTTTCCGTTCTCGTCAAGAAATTCTGGGTGGTTTGGTTCCCAACCCATATCATCCATAATAACAACATCAACATTTTTACCAGTATATGGTAATTCTGGTAAAGTAATAATATCTGATGTTGCTGGTACTGGTTGATCTTGATGTATATGTTGAAATCTTCCCCAATTGTTGTCCGTCGGCTGTTGGAATCGATATCTTCTATAGTTTCCCAATAATTCAATTGGAAAATCCTTATCATATATTTCTACATCTTCTACACGATCGTCCTGTTTTACTAGGTCTGCTTCCTGAGGTGTTAAACTGTAAATTGTTACACGGCTGATTGGTTTACGCATATCAACTTCAACTTGTCTATCTGGAATAGTAATACTACCTCCAGGAGTTTCCATGTCATCGTAAAAAGTATCTGAGTCTTTAAAATCTTTCAGGATAACGGCATATAATTGTTGCATTGCCATTATTCCATTTTCAGTATAGCTAAAGATGCTTCAACTGCGGTTGTACTTCCTGACTTATTAGTAACTGCAAGATATACTGTATCATTACCAGCATCATTCCAACAAATACTTGCTGGAGTAAATTTTACAGTAGTAGCTGATGTAGTAATTACTTCAGCATGTACTCCTGCATCTGATTCTGGGTCTACACCTTCCAATCTTGATGAGTCTGCGTTACGTGCTATGTCACTACTGTATACTCTAACCCATGCTGCGGCATCAGTTGTAATTGAGAAAATACTATATGTTTTTGCTGCACTTGTAATATCTAGGTTGTAAGTAGCGCCATCAGCAATTGAACTTGTCGTGCCAGATATTGCAATACGACTGTTTCCAGTACCGCCGCCACTACCGCCACCTACGCCATAACTAATTGCACCGCCGCCGCCAAGTAGTGCTGCAACTGTAACTAATCCAGCTGCAGGGTTAGCAGGATCTGCAACTGCAAAACTTTGTTCAATCCATGTCATTTGCACTGGATTTGGATCTGCGCATGTATAAGTTAAAACAAAAATACCATCAGTTACCGTACCGCCAAATACATGATCTAATCTGCTAGCTGCTGGTGATGATGTTGTATAATTATCATCTAGTGTAGCATCTCCATCATCATCTATACTAATGCGTAGTGTACCACTTCTACGTGATGTTCCGTCTGTTAGTGTGTATGTAATTTGTGTAAAGCCAAAACGTTCAGTGTCAACAGCAATAGAGTTAAAAGGTTCATCTGTTACTGATGGTGATAATTCTGCTGTGCTTGGATTTACTGGAGTTGCTTCTGGAGGGGCTATTAGTGGAATTTCTGAGTTAAATTTAATTACGATATTTGCACCATCAGCTGGTGGATCTGCAAATGTAATTACAAAATCATCTATGGTAAAGTCTGTTGTTGGAACCTCGTCAATTAATACGGTATATGCATTTGATGCTACATCATCTAAATCAATTCCTGTGTTAAATTCTGTTGCATTGCCATCACCTGTAAATGTCATTGGATCATTACCAATAAACAGGCGTTTGACGTCTGTGGCGTATCCTATTTCGCCAGTTGTAAGTGCTGGCAAATCTATTAGATTACCCTGCCTTACTTTAAATGATGCATTAATATTTGCCATAATAGTTTACCCCGTGCGTTTTCTATATACTGTATTTATGTTTGAACGCCATAAAACTGAGCAACTTTGGCTGCCCAACCGTCCGCCCAATGCTTAAATTCAGCTTCTTGTACTTCAAATAACTGAAATTGCACATCGCCACTACACATAAAGATAGCAATGTTTTCAATTTTAGTTTCATATAATTCGTTGTGTGCAAGTGCGTATGCGGCACCTTGCATAAAATAGTCGTCAATCCATTCACGCTTTTTGGGCTTGTTGGTTTGCTTAAAGTCCATAATAGTTGGCTTGCCTTTGTACACTCCAACTAAATCTGTTGTGCCTGCATAAAGCTCAGGCATACATAACATAACCTCAGTACCCCAAATTTCGTCAATAGTAGGCTCAATGTTTTTAATTACTTCTGCCGCCATTGCTTTTGCTTGTTGATGTACAATATTATTACCAGGATTATATTCTTCATACTGGCCCAAGGCCCAATGCTCTAGTATATTGTGCATTACTGTGCCGCGATTGGCTGCTGTTGTAGTAATACGCTGTGCTTCTTCTGTACCAACACGCTTACGCCAGTTCTGTAGAACTTTACGCTTTTCTTCACTTTGTGTTGCGCCTAAGATTGTTGTAACACTTGGCACTGGATCGCCCCAAGGGTTTTGATATAGACGTTTACCGTCTACTTCTTTACGTTTTAATTCTTTATACGGGAATGGTGATTTTATTTCTAACATTCTTGACTGTAACATAATGACACCAAGATGTCAATAGTTATTACCAGTAAATGTACCAGTTAAATGTTCTACCAGTATCTGCATTTGTAATGCGGTCTACTTTGTAACCAAGATTAACAAAATATTGAACAACCGCATCCATTTGCTGTTGCTTTGCACGATCAACTGTTGTACCTGCCCATGTTTCCCAATAAGTTTTGCTTACTGGTGATGGTACTGATGCAACACCAGCAGTTAAGCCAAGATCTGCATTTGCAGTACCTGCCCCAATTTCATAAGTCCATGTTGCTGGGTCTGTTAAAATTGTTAATACTAAATGACTGTTTTCGTCTTTAGATGCTGTTACGCCTGCAATATTTGCATCGTTAATGTCTGCAATAACAGAATTTAAATTTGTTCCTGATGTGCCAAGAACTACAGTAGTTCCTTGAATTATAACAGTATCGCCAACATTAATTACTGGTGACACTATTGTACCAATTACTGTTGCTGTTGGTGTAGTTGTAGTCATATCAGTTTTATTAGCAATAGTGAGTTCATATGCGCCAGTTGCACTTACTGTAATTATTTCTTGCATGATTGCTGTACACTCATTAAAAATAATTAGATCTTGGTGGCTTCTTGCTCGTGCCTGCGATGCGTTTAATCCCATACTCATTTGCTTAACTCTTTTTTCACTTGCTTTTGTGCCATTTTACTGACAACTTTATTATCCTTTTCAGGATCTGGTTTATCGTAATCACTGTGACTTTGGTCACTATCTGAATTAAAAAATACAACGTTATCCTTGATGTTTCTAACAATTGCGAGGTTATCAAGGAGATCAAATAGTGACCCATCATCAATATCATATCCCTCCGAAGCCAATTCTGCAATAATAGCATCAAAGCTAATACTGTTAATACCTTCTCCAGTCATTGTTGTTAAAATATCAATAACAGACTGTGTAGGGTCAGATGGTTCTTCGTTTAAGCTCATTTGAGCGGATATGATATCGTGTATACGCATACTTTAGTCTTTTAACTTACCAAATGCTGCTTTTACGATGTCTTTACTAATTTTACCTTCACGCTGTGCTTCTTTAATCATACGCACTGCTGCTAAGTACTTGTCTTCTTTCATTTCACGGCCAGTGTCATCAAAAGAATTATCTGCGGCATCTGTGCCTTCAAAATCATCTGCTGGTGCTTCTGCATCCATGTCTAAATCTACATCCATATCTGGCATTTCGTCACCCATTGGTGCTTCCATATCTGGTGTTGTATCCATGTCTGTTACTGGTTGCCCTTGTGCTGTTAGCACTGCGTTACTTACTTGGTCATTTGCAGTTTTTACTGCTTCAAGAGCTGATCCAATTGCTGCTTCTGCTGCGGCATTAAATGCTTCTGCTTCTGCTGTTCCAACTTCTTCT
>Ga0233426_10000704_pt1 | contig 34035 bp, 24 predicted proteins | sample SI_118_April2016_6_FD_179875 | JGI IMG/M metagenome (GOLD analysis project Ga0233426, IMG submission 179875) | Seawater microbial communities from Saanich Inlet, British Columbia, Canada - SI_118_April2016_10_MG | ecosystem: Environmental > Aquatic > Marine > Inlet | place: Canada: British... | reverse complement strand
TCAAAGAAGGCCGCATACGGCCTTAAAATACAAAACGCCCGATGAAGTACATCAGGCGTTTTAATTAAAAATATGTCAACCCATGCTAGGACGGGTCAAGCGCTTAATTATTACTATGCGGAGTCTAGCTTTTAAAGTGAGCGTTAAAGTTCGCATTCCTGAATGATAAAGCTACCTACATTAGTGCCCTGATGAGGATTAGCTTCATTAAGGGTTAGCATAAAACTGTATTTTCCTGCAGGAAGGTTGGTTTGATTATTATCTGTTCCCGAACTTTGATAGGCAACAGGATAATTAATACCAACGATCAAATCTTCGCTGTTAATATCAGTGCTACCATCGGCTTGAGCCCATAATTGGGTCTCCCAATTATCATCATCAGATGCTAATTTAAATTGCATGTCACCATCAAAATCAGCAACGGCTTGATAGGTATTGTTGCCTTTATAGTGTAAACGATAAGTGTCATCAGCTCCCCAACCAGAATGATCACCTTTCACATATAATTGACCGCTACCAGCAATATTAAAAGGAATATCATCAGTTGAATCTGGTAAGGCAGCACAGTCGACAGTGGGGACCTTACCACTAATTGTTAATACAGGTGTCTCTGAGGATGCGTCTAATATGAACGAGTAACTACCGCTATTATCTGCTGTGAAACTTAGGCTGCCATTATTGTTATTTATCACTACAGGGCTTGCAGCAACATCGATGTCTATAAAACCTAAGTCTACGGTTACCCCATCTTCTGAAGTAATAGTAAATGTATGCTCACCTGATGAAAGCGCATAGTCGATACTATACACACCGTTTTCATCGTAGCTAAAACTATCTTCTGCGGTAAAACCATCAAGGCCATCATTGTTCATAGAGCCACGCAAGTAAATAGTATTAGTGCCAAACGGGGCAATATCGGGTGCATCACGTGTAATACCCGCCGATAAACCGATGCCTTGGCCATCGCCTTGCGGCTTAACAAATACTGCAGTGGTTAATGCTGGAACAATAAAAGTGCCACTGTTCGCGTCAGCAGTGAAACTAGATAGTTGAACGATAGAGTCACTTGATGCTTGTTGTATGGCGTTCAATTCAAAACTACTTGCTGTTGGAACGGTATATGACTGCTCGATAGTTGTTCCGTTAATCACCACCACTATAGCGTCATTGTTTTCATCTAAATCAATAAACCCCGCGCCATCATCAATGCTCATTACCAATAAACCTTTGGTTTGATTAGCCCCTGTGTTGTGAAAGCCAACACGATCGTAAACCGCTTGCGCTGTGGTTAATTTAAATAATGGACTTGATGTTCTTACTGCTAATAATTCTTGGAATATCTCGCTAGCAAAAACAATATCATCAGTTTGAACGGCCGTTTCGCTATTTTCGATTATTTCGCTAATGGTGCTCCAAGCATCTTGATTATCTTGAGCTAAAGGAAGACCGACATTCCAGTTGTTTTTAGTTTTAGTAAAGTCGACTAAATTAAACCAGTCACCAGAATCATAACTGTTTCTATCCATTGATTTTGAGCGAATTAAATCGCCACCTGCTTGTAAAAATGGAATGCCTTGGCTCATTAAAGGCATAGTGGCAGCAATATTTTGGATACGAACACGATCTGTAACCGATAACTCAGTCGATAAACTGTATTGCAACTTGTCCCATAGTGCTTCGCCATCATGCTTTGAAACATAATTGATAATATCGGCAGGATCTTTGGCATATGCAGACTGAGAGAAGTTAATACCTGATTTAATCACCCCGTTTTTATCTTGAAGCTGATAATCTTGTAATGTTCCGGCAAGCCCTAGGCGCATGATGTCTTGATCATTCAAACTCGCCGAATCATTAAACAACGACGCATTACGAATAATATCGCGAGGTCGATCATTAAATGTACCTATTTGAGAGTTAGCCATTTGGTATTGAGCGGCTTGCTCATAGCCTTGATCAGAACGTGACCAGCCTTCACCATAAAAATAAGTGTCTGCATCTACCGTTTGAACCGCAGCTCTTGCAGCAAGAATTGATGCTTTAGAATGACTGCCCATGATATCGAAGCGAAAGGCGTCAAATTTATATTCTTTGGCCCACATGACCAATGAATCTGTCATGAGTTTATCCATCATGACATGCTCAGTTTCAGTGTCTTGACAACAAGTTTCGTTACGTACGGCACCACTGGTTAAATCTCTGCGGTAGTAATAACCTGGTACGACTTTATCAAGTACAGAGTTATCCCATAAACCTGATGAGTTGGTATGGTTATAAACGACATCGATAGAGGTTCTTAACCCCATTTCATGTAATGCTTGGTTCATCGCGCGCATTTCTAAAATACGTGCAGCTCCTTCAGGGTCAGAAGCATAACTGCCTTCTGGTGCATTAAAATGTTTTGGGTCATAGCCCCAGTTATAACGATCAATACCGCGTAACGATTCAGTTAATGCTTGAGCTTTATCGGTACTTTCGTCATAACTTTCAAATACCGCCAATAATGTTGCGGCATTGTCTTCTACACCACATACTGGAGCGGCATTGTTTATTGCACAGAGCTCAGCAACAGTATTGGTCAAATTAATCGTGCTACTTTCATCTTCATTAATACTGGCGATATCATTTACTGGCAATACTTGAAAATGCGTTAATCCGGCTTGTGCTAAAGCTTTTAAGTGCTGAACAGGCACTGAGTTTTCTTTAGTAAAAGCTAAATACTTTCCTCGATTAGCTTCACTGGTGCTTTCATCATGAATACTGAAGTTGCGAACATGCCCTTCGTAAATAACACTGTCTTCATTGTTGGCGATAGTAGGAATGATATGGTCGTCCCATCCCGTCGGTTTTAAATCGGCATCAGCTAAATTTACAAACTGTGAATAGTCACCATTCGTTGATAGAGAAACGGAATAAGGGTCTGTTGACCAAAGGGTTTCAAATTGCAAATTTTGGGGATGATAAACAGTCAATTCAAAACGGTAAAACAGTCTGTCGTTGCTGATTGGCAAAACCAAAGACCAGATCCCCGTATCACTATCAACAGCCATATTTTCACTGGATTGTAATACTTTCGCTTGATTATAAATATTCAACTTAACTTTTTGTGCAGTAGGCGTCCAAAGGTTGGCGGTAATATCACTGGCTGAGTAAATTAGCCCAAGTGATGATTCATCTGCATCGCTTGAACTTGATGTATATAAATCATCGATAACACGCGGTGTTTGCACATAAGTTGCTGCTAACACACTATCATCACTAGCATAGGCAATCGCTAATAACTTACCCGTTAACATTTTCTTGGCTTTATTAACGTCTGGAGAAATGGCTTCAAATGTTTTCAATGCTTTATATCGAGGCATAGATAAAGCCTCTGCAGTATTTGATACTGGATGAAATTCAATGAAGTTATCGCCTGCTATACCTGTATCACCGTTATAGCCTAAATCATTAACATCGGCACTGTATAGGCGAATTTTATGAGTGTTTTCAGCATTTGTGTCCCAAAAAACAGTCTCTAGGTTTGCCCAATGTGCCGCTGTATTTGCAATGACTACACCTGAAGGAAGTAAAGTTGCTTCATGATAAAGCTCACTGAATCCTGATAATGCCCAAAGCATTCTATCGCCGGATAAATCAGCTTGAAGATCACCACCACCAATGTCTTTCTCATCGCCTTTATGGACTATAAAGTTTGCACATGTCGCAGATTCTTTGATATTGATAACCCAGTAAGCCCCATAATTTGGATCAATACCGGTTTGAGTTTGCCCAGTGACCCAGTCGGTACCACCGTCTGAAGCAAAATCAACGTAGGCATCACAGCTATCGTTATTCCATAGGTGCAAAATCCAACCATCAAAATTGCTATCTGTTCGATTATAGAAAATGACGAGTTCGTTTTCGCCTGCGGTAATAACAGGCTCAGGCATAACGACTACATTAGTGACCGTTACATCAATATCACTGCTACCTGATGTGTTACTGGGATCGATAACTTGTAAACTTGCGGTATAATTACCCGCATCAGGATAGGAAACCGTCGCGGTAGTTGTTGCGCTACAATCAGTAATATCAAGATTATCGATTCCCTCTCCTGGCGCTAGTATGCATGAAAGAGTATCCCCATCAGTATCTGACACACCCCAAGTAAAGGTAACTTCTAAGGGAGATGATTGATTTATCTCGGCAGAGAAAGAAGAAACAGTTGGTGCTGTATTTGTTGATGTGGGAGGAGGTGTTGTCGCGTTGCCGCTATCGCCACCACCGCCACAAGCGACTAAAAAAGCAGGTAATATTATGTTTTTCAACGTTAATCTAAGCATAATGAATGTCCTATATTGTTATTTTTTTCATCATGCTATGGCGTAGGTCAACGATTGAACAGCGACTACATACGTATTCAATTTTCAGTAACGAGAAATTACTTTGTTGATAAATTTGTTTAATTATTACCACTGATTTTCGTTGAAATACCGCCAAAGGTCTTGAATACAAAGAAGTGACTGTTTTTTTTGCATACGTATTCAATATGTGGCAATTATGTACTAAAGGATAATTTTTGTTTAAAAAATAGTCATGTTTAAATGATGTTGAACTATTGATTTATCTACTGTTGAAGCAATTTTTTGCAGACTTGATTGCCTTTACTACACTTAATCATTGAATACGTATGCATGGTTTTAGGTTCTTTGAATACGTATGCAAACTATATTTTTACACTTGTTACCTCTCTATATTAGGGTTATCCACACAAACGGTGGGTACAAATAAATAAACATTAAATAGTTTTTGCATCAGTCGTATGGAACGCTGAATTATAAATATAAGTTCAAGGATGATTGGGGAGAGCACCAATGTTAAATTTTAAGCCAAGCAAGTTAACACTCGCAATACTTTCAACAGGTCTTATGGCGGTGAGTTCATCATCGTTTGCCTATGCTGAAGAAAGCCAAGCGAAAGATGATAAGAAAAAAGAAGCTGAAGTTGAAGTAATTGAAGTACGAGGATTTCGTGGCAGTATTATCGAATCTATTAATACTAAACGTTTTTCATCTGAAGTCGTTGAATCAATTTCTGCAGAGGATATTGGTAAACTACCTGACTCTTCAATTGCCGAATCAATTGCGCGCCTGCCTGGGTTAACCGCTCAGCGTCTTGATGGTCGTGCAAGTAAAGTCAGTATTCGTGGTTTCGGTGAAAATGAAAGTGGTACAACGTTCAATGGACGCGAACAAGTATCAATTGGTGATAACCGTGGCGTTGAATTTGATTTGTACCCTTCTGAAATTATGAGTGGTGTAACCGTATATAAAACGCCAAGCGCAAGTCTAGAAGCTGAAGGTATCGCTGGTATTGTTGACATGCAAACGGTTAAGCCGCTAGGTCAAGATGAGCGTGTTATTCAATTTAACGGTTCACTTGAACAAACAAGTTTTGACAAGTTAAACCCTGACGGGAATGACGCAGGTTTCCGTGGCACTTTCTCTTATATGGATAAATTTGCAGATGACACGATTGGTGTTGCTTTTGCTTATTCGACAATGAGTTCACCAAACCAAGAGAAACGCTGGAATTCATGGGGTTACCCTGATTTTACTTATGAAGATGGTTCAGCCGGTTCTATCTTAGGTGGCGCGAAACCATTTGTTCGTTCATCAACCCTTGAACGTGATTCAATGATGCTAGTGGTTGAAGCGGCACCTTCTGAAAAATTACATATGACATTTGATGCTTTATATGTGGATTTTACTGATGAAAAAATATTACGTGGTATCGAAGTACCATTTGCTTGGGGTCAAGGTTCAATCTCTGGTGATACAGCAACTATCGATCCTGCGACAGGATTTGTGACTAGTGCGATTACGCAAGGTCAACGTGTAGTAGTTCGTAACGATTATGAAGAAAGAAAAGCAGAATTAACATCGTTTGGTTTAAATACGGTATATGAATTAAACGACACTTGGCAGATTGAATTTGATGCAAGTTATTCGCAAGTTGAACGTGACATTTGGTCTATTGAAAGTTACTCAGGTACAGATCGTGGCGATGCTCGTGGTGCTGCTGATAACTTAGGCTATACCTTTGACGGCGGTAATACAGGCGCACAATTTTCACATGACTTAGATTATAGTGACTTTAACCTAATCCAATTAGGCGGTCCTTTATCATGGGGCTGGAGTAGTGCTTTAAATGAAAAATATGGTGTTGTTGGTACAGAATATGAAAACCAATTACAAGATGGCTTTATTAATGCGCCAAGCATTGATGATGAGTTAACAGCGCTTAAATTAGCAGCAACTCATGACTTAGACAATGACGTATTTGCTTCTGTTGAATTTGGTGCTTCATATCGTGAACGTGAAAAAACGAAAGATTCGGAAGGTTACTTCATGACACTTTCTTCGTTTGATTACCCAAGTAATCCAGGTATGTTGGTTGTTCCAGAGCAATATCGAGAAGGAAGTGTGAATTTAGACTTCATTGGTATGGGCGATATGATTGCTTATGATACTAATGGGCTAATTAAAGATGGTTACTATGATTTATTAGCCGAAAGTTTAACGAATCCATCACATTCGACTCAATCATGGACTGTGCAAGAAGAAGTTACTACGGCATTTATCCAAGGTAACATTGATACTGAAGTGGGTGGCTTTCCAGTAACGGGTAATGTTGGTGTTCGTTATATTAATACTAAGCAGTCTTCGCAAGGCAATGCGTTTAACACTGTTGATGGCTTAATTGTTACTTCACCTACCAACATTAGTCATGATTATTCTCATGTCTTACCAAGCTTAAATTTATCGTTAAGAATTGATGATCAACAAACATTACGTTTTGGTGCGGCGAAAACAATTTCACGTGCACGCTTAGACGAAATGAATGCATCAGTTAATGCTACATACAATCAACAACCGGATCAAAATGGTAATCATTGGAGTGTAAGTGGTGGTAACCCGGCTCTTGAGCCTAAAGAAGCCGTTGGTCTTGATTTATCTTATGAAAATTATTTCAGCGATGAAGGTTATTTTGCTGTAGCGCTTTTCAATAAAGAATTAAGTGAGTGGATTTTTGATGGTACGTTTGAAGTTGATATGTCAGGCGTTGCTGACCCATCAACAGGTCAAGTTCCAGCAAACTCTTCGGGTACTGGTAATGGTAAAGTGAACGGTGGTGAAGGTTCATTATGGGGTTATGAGTTATCACTTTCATTCCCATTCAAAATCATTGATGAAAGTCTGGACGGTTTTGGTTTAATTGCCAGTCATACGGCGGTTGAATCAGATCTTAAAGATCAAAATGATAATGAGTATGAATTACCTGGGTTATCAGACAAAATTCAAAGTCTTACTTTCTACTATGAGAAAAATGGTTTCCAAGCACGAGCAAGTATGCGTAAACGTGCTAACTTTAAAGGTGATGTTTACGGTTTAGGTTTCTCAACTAGCCAAGTAGATATTTTAGGTGAAACCATTTGGGATGCTCAAATTGGTTATGACTTTGGTGAAGCGGGTATGGAAAGCTTAAAAGGTTTATCAATTTTCTTCCAAGCACAAAACTTAACAGAAGAACCGTTCACTTCTTTACAGGGTGAAAATGCTTTACAAGTTCGTGATTACCAAGATTACGGTAGCACATACTTATTAGGTTTCAGCTATAAGCTTTAATCTAAATTAGTAACTATAAAGCCCTTGTGATGTAATATCTCAAGGGCTTTATTTTTTGATAAAGGAAAAATTGTGGACACTGAAATGAACGCTAATAAAATTCAAAATGTTGTGATTGTTGGTGGCGGTACTGCTGGCTGGATTACTGCCGCGTTGATGATTAAAGTGTTAGGTAAAACGCTTAACATAACGCTCGTTGAATCAGATAAAATTGGCACTATTGGTGTTGGCGAAGCGACAATCCCTCCTATTATTCCTTTCAATAACGCTTTAGGGTTAGACGAAAAAGCCTTTTTAAAAGCGACAAAAGGCACGTTAAAGCTGGGTATTGAATTTGAAAACTGGAAAAAAAAGGGTGACAAATACATGCATGCCTTTGGCGGCGTGGGGAAAAACTTTCCTTTTTGTGACTTTTACCACTTTTGGGTGAAAAGCCAACAGTTGGGCTATCAATCTGAATTTGGTGATTTTTCACTGAACTACCAAGCTTCTAAGCAGAATAAATTTGAAAAATTAAATCGCATTGAAGGAACAAATCTCCCTGGTATTGAGTACGCTTATCATTTTGATGCCGGTTTATATGCAAAATTTTTGCGTGAATTTTGTGAGCCATTAGGGGTAAGGCGAGTTGAGGGAATCATTAATCATGTCCAAGTGAATAATGAGAATGGCTATATTGAAAATGTAAAACTTGAAGATGGTCGTGAAATTAATGGTGACTTATTTATCGATTGTACTGGCTTAAAAGCGCTTCTCATAGAAGAAACGTTAAGTACTGGTTATGACGATTGGTCGCACTGGCTGCCTTGTGATCGAGCAATGGCCGTTCCTTGCGAAGCTACATCACCTATTTTACCTTACACACGTTCTATAGCACATGATGCAGGCTGGCAATGGCGTATTCCCCTTCAACATCGAACAGGTAATGGGATTGTCTATTCGAGTAAGCACATGAGCGATGAAAAAGCTAAAGAGCTCTTAATGTCGACTATTGATGGCAAACAGTTAAGTGAACCTAAAGTCATTCCTTTTAGAACGGGAAGAAGACGTAAACAATGGAATAAAAATGTTGTTGCAATTGGCTTATCTAGTGGCTTTTTTGAGCCACTAGAATCAACGAATATTCATCTTATTCAAACCGCAGCAACAAGGTTACTCAAGTTTTTCCCGCATCATGGTATAAAAGGCGAAGAAGTGGCTGAATTTAATCACCAGTCGTTAATTGAATCAGAACGAATGCGCGATTTTATCATTCTCCATTACAAGCAAAACCAACGTGATGACACTGAATTTTGGCGAGCTTGTCAACGTATGGATATACCAAACTCATTAATGAAAAAAATGGCGCTATTTGAGCAAACCGGTAAAATTTTTAGAGAACAAGACGAGTTATTTACTGAGATTGCCTGGCAGCAAGTGATGATAGGCCAAGGCTTAATTCCAAAAGATCATCATCCTTTAGTAGACTCATTATCAGATGAACAAATTACGGACTTAATGGATAACCTTAAAGTTATTATCAAACGTTCAGCCAGTAATATGACGAGCCATGATGATTACTTAAATAAGATTTAGCATCTTAATTCAACTCTAGCTCATTCATCGTCATAATAATTATTTTAAATTTACTTGCATAGATAAACCCACCATTATCGGTTTATCTAAGTATTGAAAACGATTGGGGATACTGCCACTTGAACCTGTACTGACATAGTATCGATAACTTGATTTAAGTAAGTTTTCTACATAAAACTTAAATTGAACATCTGTCGTAGAATTTGCAGACCAATAATAAGTTAATGAAGCGTTTACGTTAAAGTCGATATCATAGGCTTTTTCTTTTTCTAACAGTTTACGTTCTAAGCTAAAATCTTGATATTGTTTATTAAAGACTACCAGTTCACTTGCTGAAAAAGTGTTGGTGTCAACATTGCTATATGCCTTTTGATACATAGTCATTTCATCGTATGAACCATCGAAATCCCAATAAATTTGAGCACTTACATGTGCTTTAAGCCGTTGTCCTAAAAAGCTTTGTGTGTAGATAAGCTTACTAATATTCTTTGACCAGTTATTAAGGCCATTTCCTTCACTTTCTAATAATAGAGGAACATCGCCACGGGTATAATAATAGTAGTCGGCAAAGGAAATGTTATTGCGGTTTGTGCCTGTTTTTAAGTCTGGATTCATGCGAATGTTAAGTGGTTTAATGTATGCATGATTAAAGGTTAGCTCAACATCTTCTTGTTTGTATTTAGCCGTAAATTCTAATCCAAGTAACTCGGTTTCTGATAAAAACTCAAGGTATTCACCGGTATAACCAACGGCATTACTATTATTGTAATAACCTCTGAGGTTAAGAGAGGTATTGTCTATATGAGTATCTGAATAGGAAAATTCAATACTATCAAGAGTTTCGTGTTTTGAGTTATTTCCTGCTTTATCATTCAAGTATTGTGCGCGAAGCGGCATCATTCTTTGACCTCGTTGAACACTGCTAACGATCACTGATTTTTCATCGAGTGTTGAAATAAGCGAAAATCTTGGTGAAAACATACGCTCTGAAGCATCAGAATAATCTAACCTGTGGGCATAGATTAATTCATGCTTACTAGATAATGAATATTTGGTTTCTAGTAACTGGCTATGGGTAACAATTCTGATACCTTTACCAACTTCCACAACATTTTGGGTACTTGGCCTGCCGTTAAGTGATAAGTCTTTTAAATAAGCACTAGAGTTAATATTACTAATAATATCAAATCCCTCTTTAATCCATAAATGATCATGTCCTTTTCCCCAAGGAGCACCAACGAAAATATTACTGTACTCGTAGCCAGCAATTAAACTGAACTCTTGGCTAAGTTGGTAATCGTATAACGCCGAAAAATTTGCCCTATCTTGTGAAAATGCATATTGCCTAACATTGCTATAATGCTCTTCTTCAAATTGGGTATTTTCAGGTCTGTATCGAATGTATTCTTGAGAATCGAGTGTAAGAGAAGATAAGATTGAAGCATTATTTGTGAGATTAAAACGATAATCAGATGAAGCAATTAAGCTTCTTGTTTGTATATTACGGTAAATGACTTGTTCTGTTTGTTGACCATTTTCATCTATTTTATAGTTTTTTTCATTAAAACCATGAGTTTGACCCGATTGGGTATACCTTAACCATGCATTAAAATTTTCGCCATTTTTGAATTCAATGTGCGCTTTTATTTGTGGGCGACCAAAGCTGTCGGCTAAGTATTCTTGTGGCCCAGCATTAGCAGATTGTCCTTTGCCAACATAACGAATATTACTGGGTTCATTACTATTCACTTTATAATAATCGGGATCAGAAAGACCATCGGTTTGACGGTAAGATAAAAAGGAATAAATTCCCCAATCTTGAATGCTATCTGAATACTGTATATTGATGCCCTGACTGTTATAGGTGTGGTTATCACTAAGGCCTACCGACCATCTTGATAGGTTGTTATTGGAAGATTTAGTAATGATATTGATAACCCCGGCAACAGCACCCGTACCGTATGTGACAGAACCAGGGCCACTGATGACTTCTATTTGTTCAATATCGCCTAACTCCTATTGGTCAATTTCTGTAATGACACCTTCATAAACCATGTTAGTGACATTTTTGCCGTTAACTAATAATAATAGTTTGTAGTTTTCTGCCGCAATTTGACCACGAAGACCTATTTTTTCTCCTTCTGAATGAGTCATAAGCATCATGCCAGGTACATATTGCTCAAGTAAATGAGCTATGTTTTTTGCACCCGATAATTCAATGCTTTGTCGATTAATAATGGTAATAGCAGATGGTGATTTAATGGTAGAGCTACCCATTAAACTCCCTGTTTTTATCGTTATTTTGGATAACTCTTCAAGGGATAAATCAAAAATATCATCTTCGGAATAATCAGGGTTGGTCGATGCAAATGAATATAAGCTTAGAGATGTAAATAATATCCATATAAAAAATTTGTCCATACTGTTTCGGCATACCTATTTTATTAGGGTATAAATTTTGAGTATAGTTCTGAAACGATAATTTTCAACCTATCTTCCTAGATAACCTTAATGACTGTATTTTTTAGATAAAGTGATAAAATACAGTCGCTTTAAAGCACATAAGTTAAAAAGGCTAATATCCATTTATGACCTATCGAATGCTCATTTTTTGATAGCTATTAACGGTTAATACTAAACTATCTTTTTTGATAAATAGCAAAACTCAGTGGTGATAAATACTGGTCGTTCGTATGGGTATTTAAATTTTTAGGGGCTTGCTGACTCCCATGAATTAAACGATAGTGAGTATTGAACGAAAGAGTGATTTGCTTTTGCTCATCAGCAGTATTGAAAACAATCAGGTATTGCTTATCTTGAAATGTTCTGCTGATTGCAAAAATACCAGCTTGATCACTTGAGTATAAGTTTTTTTGTTGCCCATATCTAAGAGTTGGATGTTGGTGAAACAGCTGAGCGAAGGATGAAAACAGCTGATATAGCGGATGCTGTTGATCAAAGTTATTTTCAGCCGTCGTTTTCTCGCTGAGTAATAAGGTATCGTCGTTATAACTCTTTACTTTTGAAGGCATCATATCTTGACGAGAATCATGATTTCCGCCATCACCGACAAAACCTTGTTCGTCACCATAATAGATAACAGGAATACCGCGTGCGAAAAATGTGATCGCCGTAGCAAGTGTTAATCGTGCGCTAGTTTGCTGTTCATCGAATTGTTTTGCCTTCGAATTAAGCAAATAAGAAAAACGTCCCATGTCATGATTACCGGTGAAATTCAGTAAATCATTGGCATTTTTATAGAGATAATCTTGGGCAAAAAGTTCAGCAAGTTTGTTAGTGCCTTTTTGTTCTATTAAGGTTTGGTATAAAGCCGATTGCAAGCCGAAGTCGAGCACAGAAGGTAATTTACCTTTTGTCGTAAATGAACTGAGCTCTTTTGGATCGCCGCTATACACTTCGCCAAACATGAAGAAGTTTTCAATCCCTAGTTGTTTTGCATGATGTTCAAGTGCAGGAATGAACTGTTGCCAAAATTCAATGTTGACGTGCTTAACGGTGTCAATACGAAAACCGTCTGGGCGAAACTCACTGATGATATTTTGATAGATATCTATCATGCCATTAACAACGTCGGGTGATTCAGTGTTCAAGTCATCTAAGCCAAAAAAATCTCCATTGAGTGAGTTTTCACCTTCAAAAGTAGAGTCGCCTTGATTGTGATAATGCTTAGGGTCATTGAGCCATGAAGGTGTTTTTAATTGCTGATTCTCTTTTGGGACGATAGTTGAGTAACTTTTGCCTTTTGCCATTTCTGCTAAGGAAATATAAGGACAAGCTTTACCACTTTCAGACCAACCAGAGCCATTTTCTCCATGACATTCTTTATACTTCACCACATCAGCAGTGTGATTGGTAATAATGTCGAAAAACACTTTTATATTTCGTTGATGGGCTTGGTCGATGAACGACTTTAAATCAGCATTACTGCCTAAATGAGGGTCAATCTCAGTGAAATCTAATACCCAATAACCATGATAACCATTGATATCTCCTTGAACCGCTTGATTACGTAATATTGGTGTAAGCCAGATTGCAGTGATACCTAAATTTTCGAGATAGGGTAATTTTGCAGTTAAACCTTGTAGGTCGCCGCCGTGAAAAGACATTTTATTACTGGGATCAAAACCTCCTTGTGAAATAGCATTAGTTTTAGATCCTTCATCATTTGATGTATCACCATTGCTGAATCTGTCAGGTAAAACAAAATAAAATACTTCGTCTTGAATATCACGTTTTGAATAATGAGCTAGGTCTTTCGCGAGTATCTTTTTAGATATCTTGGGGGTATCGGCAGTTAGCATTGATGCTGCATAGACAAATGAAAAGCTTAATGGAAAAAAGCTGATTATTAGGCTGAGTAACGATAATGACAGTTTTTGTTTAATTGTTTTGTTCATAGCAATTCACTGGCGTATAGCGATAAAAGAAGGAAGTGTTACTCATAGTACAAACATCAATTGGTTAAGTATAAAAATTACATACGTATGCATAGCGAAAAATGGCCTAAATAGTCATGCATACGTATGCAGTGTTATTGCACAAAAATGGGTGGCTACTTATGCTTGAAGCATCAATAAAAAGTATAACGTCACATTCTGATAACGAGTAGTAAAGTTAAATCATTATTAAGTTGTTTTGTTTTGTAGACGCAAATTGGACTGTTATGGAAAATCAACCTTGGTGGCGTGGCGCCGTAATATATCAAATTTATCCGCGTAGCTTCATGGATGCTAACCATGATGGTATCGGAGATTTAGCTGGTATTGTTCAAAAGTTGCCTTATGTAAAAAAATTAGGGGTTGATGCCATTTGGATTTCTCCTTTTTTTAAATCTCCAATGAAAGATTTTGGTTACGATATCAGTGATTATCGTGAAATTGATCCGATGTTTGGTACCATGGAAGACTTCGACCAATTAATGGCAAAAGCTAAAGGGCTTGATCTTAAAGTGATTATTGATCAAGTGCTTAGCCATACCTCTGACCAACACGCTTGGTTTATTGAAAGTCGTCAAGACAAAACGAATGCTAAAGCGGATTGGTATGTATGGGCAGATGCCAATGAAGATGGTACTCCTCCAAATAATTGGTTATCAATTTTTGGCGGAGGTGCTTGGCAATGGGAGCCTCGTCGTCAGCAATATTACTTACATAACTTTTTAACGTCTCAACCTGATTTAAATTTTCATAATGAAGACGTAAGAAAAGCCGTGCTTGAAAATGTTAAATTTTGGTTAGATCACGGTGTTGATGGTTTCCGTTTAGATGCAATAAACTTTTGCTTTCACGATAAACTGCTTCGTGACAATCCCGCTAAAGCGGTTGAAGATAGACAAGGCAGAGGGTTTAGTGAAGATAATCCTTATGCGTTTCAGTACCATTATTTCAATAATACTCAACCTGAAAATATTGTCTTTATGGAAGAAATTCGAGCTTTAATGGACCAATACCCTAATGTTGTGACTTTGGGGGAAATATCTTCAGAAGATTCTTTACAGACAATGGCGGAATATACTCAAGGCGATAAACGTTTGCATATGGCGTATAGCTTTGAATTGTTAACGCCTGAGGGTGATCCAAGCTATATTCGTTCAACAGTTGAAGCGCTTGAAGATAAATTATCTGATGGTTGGCCTTGTTGGGCTATTGGTAATCATGATGTAACTCGGGTAGCAAGCCGTTGGGCTGACAAAGCCCATTCACCTGTACAAAGTAAAATGTTCAATGCGTTATTGGCCTCATTACGCGGCAGTGTTTGCAGCTATCAAGGTGAAGAGCTTGGCTTAACCGAAGCAGATATTGCTTTTGAAGATTTACAAGATCCATATGGCATTACCTTTTGGCCAACATTTAAAGGGAGAGATGGTTGCAGAACACCAATGCCTTGGGATGATAAGCAAGTTAATGCTGGATTTTCTGAAAGTACAACACCTTGGTTACCGGTAAGCAGTTCACATTTTGAAAATGCAGTGAGTTTACAAGAACAATCAGAAAGCTCTGTTTTACAGGCTTATCGTACATTCTTGCATTGGAGAAAAACGCAGTCTTGCTTGCTTTATGGCGATATTGAATTTGTTGAAAGTAATGATGAACAGCTGGTTTTCACACGTACTTATCAACAGAAAACAATCATGGTCATTGCAAATTTTACTCCTCAAGAAATTAATTATCAGCCATTAGTGAAAGTTATTAAAGCTATGTTTGGACATGGTTTTATCGAAGCAAAAATTAACGATGAAGGTAGTGTTTGCGTAGCACCATTTCAAATAGCATTTTTAGCGATATAATTTCCCTTTTAGTTTTTTAATAGACTATTCAGCCTTATTGTATAAGGCTTTTTTTGTCTGTTTTTTGATGGATAGCCATTTTCTGGAGATATATCCCTTTCGGTCTATAGAGAATCTCTCTACCCATTAATATGTTAACGTTTGATATTGTTTAGCTAGAGTGGGCTTGGCTTTAATGCGTAGCTAAATATTCTTCGTTTCTGCCATAAAGGGCTTAAATAGGCTTGATGTGTAAATGATGGGTTTTTACTTCAGTCATATAGTTAGTTTTTTTCAAGCAAGCTTTTTAATATGTTGATTGTTTTATCACTGGCCCCTTGGTTTTGTTGCACAACTTTAAAAGCATTTTCCCCAAGTTGATCGCGTTCAGCGGAATTGATTAATAAATGGTTCACTTTATCTGATAACGCTGAAATTAATTCATCGGCAGATGATGAAACATATGTATTGAGTTGTTCTATGCCGTTGTTAAACTCGAGCTGTTCCATTACTTTTCTAAAATTTGACATATCATGGCCAACGACGATAGCCTTTTTAAAGAGCGCTGGCTCTAGTGGATTATGCCCTCCAATATTAGAAAAACTTCCGCCCATCGTGACGATATCAGCCAAAGAACAGATCGCTAAAAGTTCACCTAATGAATCTATTAGCCAAATATTATCATTTGCGGTTAGCGCTTTTTTTTCACTACGCTTTACCGTCTGAAATTCCTGTTGTTGGCATAATTGAAAAATGTTCTCGAAGCGTTCGGGGTGTCTTGGCACTAAAATGAGCAGTAAATCTTTATGCGTTTTTTTCACCGATTTAAAGCTAGATAAAACAAGTGCTTCATCGCCAGGATGCGTGCTGGCGACTAACCATATTGGACGTTTATCTTTGATAAATCCTTTGAGTGTTTGTTGTTTTAATTCAATCTCAGGATTGATGTGTAGATCAAACTTTATATTCCCTGAAACCTGACATTTTTTGGGGTTTGCCCCTAATGTTAAGAAGTTTTTTTGGTTGTCTTTACTTTGCGTTAAAATAGCATCAAACCTTTGTAAACAAGGCTTAATTAACCACATAATCTTTTGATAACTGACCATGGATTTATCTGATAGTCGGCCATTAATTAACTGGAGCTTTATGCCTTGTTGCTGAGATTGCGCGATTAAATTGGGCCATAATTCCGTTTCCATTAAGACTAGAGCTTTTGGTTTTAGCGCGTTTAAAAATAACCATGTAAAAGGGTATATATCTAAGGGTAAATAGCAATGCTGAACTCTCTCATCAAAGGCTTTTATGACTTGTGCAGAGCCTGTTGGCGTAAATGTGGTGATGGTAATTGGGGTGTTAGGGTATTCATGTAATAATTTATTAATAAAAGGGGTGATTGCGATAACTTCGCCAACACTTGCCGCATGTACAATGATTCCATGCTGTTTAAAATACTTCCCAACAAAACCCAAACGCTCTGCGAGTCTTTGACGATAGGCGGTGTGATTATGTGAGCGCAAGATAAAAGCGAACAAAATAATTGGAAAAAGTAAGATTAAAACAATTCGATAGATAAATAGAGAAAATGAATAGCGCACAACAAAAATTCTTTTAATGAAATTAACAATAGTATACTCGATTATTGACTTATCGATAAATAACGTAAATAAAGATGGTTTAATTGTTGCTAATTCAAGGTCAATTCTTCTAAGAAATTATTCAAACAATGGTAAAAATTGTGATAAAAGATTGGCAATCAATCACTCAATTTTAGCAAGGCTAGCCAATTTTAAAAAATTACGTTATTCTGATATTGCAACGCTTGAAATCATTAGGGAAATACTTTGATAGCACAACTGAATAAAAAATTTAACGTAATTCTTAGGAGTATCACGATATTTTTAGGGTGTTGCATAAGTGCTGTTCCGTTTGCTCAGGAAGAAAATGCCGACGTTGAAACAGTAAAACCAGAAGCATTCAACCAAGTTAAGTTTATCACTGAAGATAAGTTTATGTTATCGGGTAAATACTCTGCTGGTAATAGTGATAAATCTGGCGTTTTATTGTTACATGATTGCGATCACGATAGCAGTAGTTACGATAAGCTCACTGAACAATTATCAAATTACGGTTTGCATGCATTTTCGTTAGATTTGAGAGGCTATGGCGGTAGTGTTTCAGAGCAATATTCTCATGCCAATATCAAATTAAACTCGAAAGATATTCTGACTTATCAGACAGAATTCGTATTATTAACCTCGTTTTGGCAAAGTGATATATTAGCCGCATATAATTATTTACGCACGAGAGTCGCCAAAAATCGAGATGTTGCTGTTGTTTCTGCTGGTTGCTCTTCGGCGCAAGCTATTTTCTTGGCGGAAAAAATGCGTATTAATAGTTTTGTCATGATCACGCCGGTATTGAATTACATGGAAAAAGAACATTATAAAAACTTAATAGATATTCCTGTTTATTTTCTCGGATCTGTTCATCACGCTAACACTTATCAAACAACGAAAGAATTGTTTGAATGGAATGGCGACGAACGCTCTACTCTAAGAACTTTTAAAGGGATTCGGCAAAGTCATTCTTTAATCAATGGCAAACGCTATCTTGCGAATGATATTGCCTTGTGGCTAAACGATATATTAGCTAAGTAGCTATTGGCTCAATAATTTTTCTGCGATTAAACGCTTATCTTTCAAAGATGGTGTCAAGAATAATGGATGAATTCGTTCGTTCTACTCCTTCAAGTGAACATACAATATTGAGCACTTCATTCAACTTTTCCAACGTTTGCGCTTGAATAGTTACCTGTAAATCATATTCGCCACTAATAGAATAAATGTGACTGATTTGATGGGTTTTTCTCATCGCAATACAAATTGTTTGCCGAAGATTGGGATTCACTTTTAAAGAAACATTGGCTGTAATCAGCTTGTTGGTATATTCATTACCCAATACAACACTATAAGCTTTGATTACTCCGTTATTCTCTAACTTATTAAGCCGGTTTTGTATTGCGGTTCGAGAAACGCTTGTTGCTCTGGCAATATCAGAAATGCTTGCTCTGGCATTGCAGCGCAAAATTGAGAGTAACTCTTCATCTTTTTCAGTTAACAAAATATTTCTCTTTAGATTTATTACATAAAGTCACCTGTAATATACATATTGACACTAAAATATGTCAATTTAACATTAAAAATTGTCATATTTATAAATAATGTCACTTTTTTTGTTAAGTCGTCTAGGCTGATAATGATATCCAATAAGTAAGATCAATTAATAAGGATTGAAAGTGATAAATTCTTCAGCGAAAAATGATTTTTATAAACATTTAGAAAATGAAATACAACAAGTAAAGACCGACGGCTTATATAAAGCTGAGCGCGTTATTACAACCGCTCAACAAGCAAAAATTTCCGTAAATACGGGTGAAGAAGTTGTTAATTTTTGTGCTAATAACTATTTAGGTTTAGCGAATCATCCTTCATTAATATCAGCTGCCAAAGCTGGTTTAGACGAACATGGTTTTGGTATGGCGTCAGTACGCTTTATTTGCGGGACTCAGGATATTCATAAAACCTTAGAGCAAAAGTTGTCTAAATTTTTAGGTATGGAAGATACCATTTTATATTCATCGTGTTTTGATGCGAATGCTGGTTTATTTGAAACCTTATTAGGCCCAGAAGATGCCATTATTTCTGATGCGTTAAATCATGCGTCAATCATTGATGGTGTGCGTTTATGTAAAGCAAAACGCTATCGATACGCAAATAATGATGCTGCAGAATTAGAGAAGCAATTAATTGCAGCAGATCAAGCCGGCGCACGTTTTAAGTTAATTGCCACCGATGGTGTATTTTCAATGGACGGTGTAATTGCTAATTTAAAAGCCGTATGTGATTTAGCCGACAAATATAACGCTATGGTCATGGTTGACGATTCTCATGCTGTTGGTTTTGTTGGAGAACAAGGTCGTGGCAGTCATGAGTATTGTGAAGTAATGGGACGCGTAGATATTATTACGGGAACATTAGGTAAAGCAATGGGTGGCGCTTCTGGTGGTTATACTGCAGCGAAAAAAGAAGTGGTTGAATGGTTACGTCAACGTTCACGCCCTTACTTATTTTCTAATTCATTAGCACCAGCAATCGTGAATGCATCAATCCAAGTAATTGATTTATTGGCAGACGGTGATGCACTTCGTAAAACGTTAAAAGATAATGCCGCATATTTTCGTACCAATATGGAAGCTGCTGGTTTTACTTGTGGTGGTGCTGACCATGCCATTATTCCGGTAATGTTGGGTGATGCCCAAGTTGCGAGTGACATGGCGGATCGTTTATTAGCTCAAGGCATATATGTGATAGGTTTTTCATTTCCCGTTGTTCCGAAAGGCCAAGCACGTATTCGTACACAAATTTCTGCTGCGCATAGCAAAGAGCAGCTCGATAAAGCTATCTTGGCATTTACCACTATTGGTAAAGAAATGGGCATAATTTAAGGGGAATATGATGAAGTCATTAGCAAAACTACATGCCAAAGAAGGTATTTGGATGACTAAATCGGAAAAACCTAAAGTAGGGCATAACGATTTATTAATCAAAATTAAAAAAACGGCAATTTGTGGTACCGATATTCATATATATAACTGGGATGAATGGGCACAAAAAACTATTCCAGTGCCTATGGTTGTAGGGCATGAATATGCGGGTGAAGTTGTTGGTATTGGTCAAGAAGTAAAAGGCTTCTCAATTGGTGATCGAGTGTCTGGTGAAGGACATATTACTTGTGGTCATTGTCGAAATTGTCGTGGTGGCAGAACCCATTTATGCCGAAATACAGTAGGTGTTGGTGTTGATCGTGAAGGCAGTTTTGCTGAATACTTAGTGATCCCTGCATATAACGCATTTAAATTGCCAGATGAAATTTCAGATGACTTAGCGGCTATTTTTGACCCTTTCGGTAATGCGGTTCATACCGCGCTTTCGTTTGATTTAGTGGGCGAAGACGTATTAATTACTGGCGCAGGTCCTATTGGTATTATGGCGGCGGCAGTTGCGAAACATGTTGGCGCAAGGCATGTTGTTATTACTGATGTAAATGAATATCGTCTCGATTTAGCGAGGAAAATGGGTGCAACACGTGCCGTGAATGTTAGCCAAGAAAATTTAAAAGACGTCATGAGTGATCTGGGGATGACCGAAGGATTTGATGTTGGTATGGAAATGTCGGGTGTGCCAATGGCCTTTACAGAAATGCTCGCGAATATGAATAATGGCGGAAAAATTGCCATGTTAGGAATTCCTGGTAACGATATGGCCATCGATTGGAGCCAAGTTATTTTTAAAGGATTAACAATAAAAGGCATTTATGGTCGAGAAATGTTTGAAACTTGGTATAAAATGGCAAGCTTAATTCAATCAGGATTAGATTTGTCGCCAATCATTACCCATCATTTTAATATTGATGATTTTCAACAAGGTTTTGATACTATGCGTTCAGGTCAATCTGGAAAAGTTATTCTCAACTGGGAAAATTAAGTTGGCAGTAGCTATGTAGAAAAAAAATGGGAGTATGAACAGTGAGTGATTCAGGTTTTAAACATATGCATATCAGCGAGTTACAAGCGGTGATTAATAATAAAAGTCATGTGGTTGTTGATATAAGAGACCCTAATTCATTTCAAGTTGGTCATATTCCCGATTCTATTCATTTAACCAATGATAATATTTCTACTTTTATCCGTGAAGCAGATATGGACGCGCCTGTTGTGGTCTGTTGTTATCATGGCAATTCAAGCCAGCAAGCGGCACAGTTTCTTATTAGCCAAGACTTTACTGACGTATATTCGCTTGATGGCGGCTTTGTTGATTGGCAATTGCATTATCCCGATCAAGTTTCGTCTGGAAATAGTGCCGATTAATGGATCATTCTTCGCAGTCATCCTCCGAGTCACTGGAACCGCTTGTTAGCGTTACTCAACACAATATTGCCCTGCTTTTTTCTAATTATTTAGTGAGTCAAAATATTGATAGTTCGGTGGAAGTTGAAGATCAAAAATTTGTCATTTTTTGTCAACATGGTAAATATGAAATTGCCCGAGAAATTTTCGACGATTTTATTAAAAACCCTCATGATGAAAAATATCAGCAAGCGGCGTGGAGCAATAGTGAAACGGCGAATGTCGTCAATTTTGGCCCTTCATTTTTTTCTACATTTAAACAGCAGTTTTTAGCGCATGCGGGTTTAGTGACATTGAGTGTTTTTATTCTCTGTTGGTTGGTTTATGTGGGGAGTATTCTAGGCTGGCAAAGAAATATTTTTAACGAGATTCACTTTTTTACCGCACTTACCTCTGCACAGTTTTTTGATAGCCCTTTTCGCTTACTCGGCCCAGTATTTTTTCACTTTTCATTATTGCACATTGCATTTAATACAATGTGGTGGTGGCAATTAGGCGGCAGCATTGAAAAAATCATGGGGAAAGTTGAGCTAATTCAGCTGTTTTTGCTATCTGCTATTCTATCAAATGTGGGACAATTTTTAGTGTCAGGCCCTAATTTTGGTGGTTTATCAGGGGTTGTCTACGGGGTTGTCGGTTATGTTTGGTGGGCAGGCTGGTTAGCGCCAGAAAAAGGATTGACCCTATCTAAACCTATTGTCGGCTTTCTATTATTTTGGCTTTTGTTAGGTTTTGTGGATGTGCTGCCGGTGAATATGGCGAATACAGCGCATTTATTGGGTTTGGTATCAGGATGCTTTTTAGCTTGGTTTAGGTTTGCTAACCAAGCTAAACGTTCATCGAACTAAGCGGATAAACCTTGCTAGCTAATTATCTAACCATTGTGTAAACAATAATTTTTTGATTAACGGTTGCCCCGTTTCTTTCGTTAGAAGACTTTTAATTTGATCTTCACAAAGCTTTTGAATTTCATGACGACCATTAATTGACTTTATTTTTGCCTCGGGTTGCTGACCAATAATATCAATAATCGCATCGCGCAATAAGGGGGAGTGATGTTCAACTGCTTCATAGTTGGAAGAGTCTTCAATCATTAATTCAACGTTAAGTCGCACATAACCCATTTTCTTTTTAACAGCAACGTAGTTAGTAATGATCTCAGGTTCAAAACCAAAGTACGCATAGTCTGCTGCTTTAACTGGAGTAAAGGTAAAAAGCGTGGCCAATAGTAAAATAAAGCTTTTAAGCATAAAGGCTAAGTCCTAGAAAAATAAGTGATGCTGTGAGTAATGCTAAGTTATCGGCATTTATTGTATCGATTTTAGCTAAATTTTTCATTTTTATTTATCAAAGATTCAATAAATATATCGAAAACCATACCCAGCAAGTGGTTTGGCTATAAATAAAAACCTGATATCATACGCCCGCTTTAGTCGTAAATGGTTTAAATTATTCATGGTGCAACACATTCAACCCCATCTTTTGTTTCCTGTTCAGATGCAGGCAAAATGGTGTCGAGAAAAAACGTCACAATTAAATCTTTATCTTCAAGATTGGCTATTAGATCCCAGTTCATTAACGGCGCGGTTAAAGCAGCATTGCCAAGAATTTCGTGTGCAAGTGTTAGGTCAACATATTGAAAATTGCTCTCTCGAAGAAAGTAATGAAGATATAATAGCGGGTGAAAAAGTATTAGTGCGTGAAGTTTTATTATTTTGCGATGAAAAGCCACAGGTGTTTGCCAGAAGCTTACTACCGCTTAGTTCATTGACTGGGAATGAAGCACAATTAGCCAAATTGGGGGAGCAATCTTTAGGGCAAATTCTTTTCAATCATCCAGATCTAAAGAGAAAAGGTATTGAAGTAGCAAGCTTTGATCAGCATTCAACGGTTGCTAAATTAGCAAACCATTATGAGCTTTCGGTGTTAGCACCATTATGGGGTCGACGTTCTGTATTTGTTGTTGATAACAAACCATTAATGGTGGCAGAAGTATTTTTGCCAAATTCATATGCTTACCAACAAAGAAAGACTGAAAATGAGTTGTAAGCAAAAACAATCATGGCCTGAAAAATGGCAGGCAATTAAACAAATTACTCGCATGGATAAACCCATTGGTACTTATTTGTTATTGTGGCCAACATTTTGGGCGTTGTGGATTGCCGCAGATGGCTTCCCTAATTTACATCTACTATTTGTCTTTTCATTGGGCGTATTTATTATGCGCAGTGCGGGGTGCGTGATCAATGATTTTGCCGATAGAAAAGTCGATGGCCAAGTAAAAAGAACCTCAAAAAGGCCTTTAGTTTCAGGTGCAATGACCAGCGAACAGGCACTCAGCTTATTTGCTTTTTTAATTGGTGGTGCTATCGCGTTAGTGATGACACTGTCACTTTATACCATTTTACTTTCTGTCATTGCGCTGTTATTAGCGGCGAGTTATCCCTTTATGAAGCGTTATACGCAATTGCCGCAGGTAGTGTTAGGTGCTGCTTTTAGCTGGGGAATGATCATGGCATTCGCTGAGCTACAAGGCGAAATTCCGTTGGTTGCTTGGTTGTTGTTTGCGGCAAACCTTCTTTGGACGGTGGCTTACGATACTATGTATGCCATGGTTGATCGAGATGATGATCTCAAAATTGGTGTAAAATCTACAGCGATATTATTTGGTCAATATGACAAACGCATTGTTGGATTTTTGCAATTATTCACTTTAGCGTTGTTATTTACCGTAGGTGAAATATTAGCGTTTGGCTGGCCTTTTCAATTGACATTAGTGTTAAGTGCCGGACTATTTTCTTACCAACAAATGTTGATTATTAATCGTGACAGAGATAATTGCTTTAAAGCCTTTTTGAACAACCACTGGGTTGGATTGATTATTTTTGTTGGTGTTTATATCGAATATATGTAGCTTGTTAGCCATGTGCTGAAAATAGCTATGATCACGCCTGTTCATTTAGTTGAACTTAACCTATTAAATTTTAATTATCTAAATGAGTCAGGCGTAAACTTACCTCAATATGCTCTGTAAAACTGATATGTCGACTAAATTTGTCACATAAGCTTTGGTGATATCTAGAGTGCTGTTAGCGGTTAACCTACCATTTTCATCTGTGTTAATTAATGCTTCATTACGCATGGCGTCTATCAGGGTCATTTGTGTTTTCTTATCAATAAATTCCGCTGCGTTGATATTGTTTAATACAGATAAACGCTTGGCGATTGCGACAACTTTATCGACTAAATCGTTTTTACTGATTGGAGATAGGCGATTGATTAAAATTGATATGATCGTTAATCGTTGCAATGTTTCATCGGCACATTCTCCTAATAAACTAATACTGCTGAGAGATTGATTATTATTGACTAAAGACCAAAACCCAGCCTTAGTCTGTTTAACTGTATCTAATGCGGTTAATGCGGATAAAACTTGCGAGACTTGATGAGATATTTCTGCAGTACTTTGCCATAAAAATAAATCTTTTTTCAGAAGAACTAAAATGTGCTGTACTTGTTGTTCTAGATCTTGTTGATTAATTTTGGCATTTTTATCTAATATTCGACAGACTAAAGCAGGTAACATAAAGGTATGCAAAATATTATTTCGATAATATCGCATTTCCAAAGATGCAGATTCATTCAACGAAATAATGTCACCAAAACTGTCATGATCCACCGTAATTTTATTTAAGCTAATAGCATCATCAAGTAACTGTTCACCACTTTGTTCAGGTAAAGTGAGCTCATCACTGTATGGCGCTTGTTTTTGAATCGCTAAAAAGAAATCTAATTGATGAATTAATTCTTGCCGTGATAAGGCTTTATTTTTTGACGCGAGTAATATCAACGCAATGAGAGAAACACCATTAAGTGCCGCACATTTATTAATGGCAACCATTACATTATCAGCCAAAACATTAACACTAGGAGTTAACCAAGAAGGCTTTTGTGGATCTATCGGGTCTATATCATCCTTCCAATTGGGCACTTGATCGGACAAAAACTGATTAATGTTGATTGGAGTGCCAAAATTTACGAATCCTTTACCGTAATTACGGAGGTTTTTAATCGCTTTAAAGACACCAAAGATAGATTCGTTTTTCTTTTTACTGCCACTCAATTCTTTATGATATGTACCTACTTCCATGACATGTTCGTAGCCTAAATACACAGGGACTAGTGTTAATGGTCGATTGATACCACGTAACAGACTTTGAATAGTCATGGCTAACATACCCGTTTTAGGCTCAAGTAATCGACCTGTGCGACTTCTACCGCCTTCTGAGTAGTATTTTACTGAATAACCACGTTCAAATAACAAGCCCAAATATTCACGGAAAATCGTTGAATACATACGGTTACCCCGAAAACTACGACGGATAAAAAAAGCACCCGCTTTTCTGAAAATAGGACCCGCGGGCCAAAAATTTAAATTAATTCCGGCAGCAATTCTTGGTGTGACTAAGCCTTGTTGATAAATAATATAGGTGAGCAGCAAATAGTCCATATGGCTGCGGTGGCAAGGAACATAGATTATTTCGTGTCCGTCATCGGCAAGCTCGCGCAAGGTATTAGCATTGTTTACTTCAATACCTTTGTATAAACGATGCCATAACCAATGTAAAACCCGCTCACCTAAACGAACCATAGACTCACGATAATCACCAGCTATTTCATCCATAATTTTTAACGCTTGTTTTTTGACTAGAGCTTCGTTTTGGCCTTTATTTTCAACTTCGTCTTGAATTAATTTTTGTATTGACGGATTTTTCATCAATGCTTTAAACATTTGTTGTCTATGCATTAACCTTGGCCCTGTAGCCGCAATTTTTTGACGATGAAAATGAAAGCGAGCGACACGTAATAATTTACGTGCTATTGCATCATCAGTGCCGTGCTTGTCAGCCATGTATCGTAAGGATAATGATTCACTAAAGCGAACTAAGGTATTTCTACCAAGAAATAAGACAATAAAAAACTTACGTAGCCAACTAGGAGATTCTTGATCAGCGAGAACCGTACCGACATTCGCATTATTTTTTTCGATGGTGGGCTTTCTACCCCATACTAAATTTGCTGGAATAAGTTGTGCATCGAGTTGAGGGTTATTTTTATGGGCTTCTAATAGGGATAAACCTTGTTCTTGTGCTTTACCCTTAATTGCCCCTTTTGAAAAAAGTACTTGGCTTGGTTTTTCTAAACAAAGTGTTCGCTGAAATGGTTTCCCGTCGATGGTAATAGTTTCTAATGGATCAGGAAAATTAAGTTTTTTACAGGCTTTTTGCAGTGTTAATAAATCACTAGCCGATTGATGCCTTACAATATAAAAAATAGGCTTATCATTATTACCTTGTTGAGTTTCAAGTACTTTATCGGCAACGATCCGACAGTTCACCCAAAGTTGAACGGGAAATTTTAATAGCATATAGAAAAATGAACGAAGTGCTAACATCTTGTTTTACTCAGACTTATCAGAATAAATAGTGTAGCATTAATCAATAGGCTTGTCTTATTTGAAGGCTGTTCTTAACATCTAGATATTACTACCAACAAAATATAATAAAGGATCTCAACATGTTGCCCATTTCTATTCGTTTTATCCTATTAATGGTGTTTATTGCAATGTCAGCTTTTAGCGTTGCGAGCAATAAGCAAATTTTGTCTGAAAAGGAATTGCTTATTGTTAGTCAAATAGAAGCTGATATTCCTAAAGTGCTAAAAAATTTAGAGCACGTCACAAATATCAATAGCGGTACAATGAATTTTGAAGGCGTAGAAAAAGTTGGGAGATTAATGATCGAGCAACTTAGAGATATTGGCTTTGATACTCAATGGGTCGATGGTAAAGATTTTAACCGTGCCGGACACGTGGTTGCGCGATATAACAGTAAAAACCCTAACGCTAAAAAAGTATTAATGATTGGACATTTAGATACTGTTTTTGCAAAGGGTGATGATTTTCAGCATTTTAAACTGTTATCAAAAACTGAAGCATCAGGCCCTGGTATTGTTGACATGAAAGGCGGGAATGCAATTATCATTGCAACACTGCGCGCCTTACAAAAGACAAAAGCACTCGATAATTTAAGTATTGAAGTGGTGATGACTGGAGATGAAGAAAGTAGTGGTAGCCCTTTACCTTTATCTAAAAAAGCAATCATTGATGCAGGAATATGGGCAGACATTGCCTTAGGGTTTGAAGATGGTGATGGTGATATTAAAACGGCAGTAGTTGCCAGAAGAGGGGCAATTAGTTGGTCATTAACAGTTAACGGAAAACCGGCGCATTCATCGCAAATTTTTAGAGATGATATTGGTTATGGTGCTATTTATGAAGCAGCGCGAATTTTAACTGATTTTAGAACTGAGTTATCAAATGAAGAAAATTTAACGTTTAATCCCGGGATGATTTCAGGTGGTACAAGGGTTGATTATGATAAAGCTCAATCAACATCTTCTGCCTTTGGTAAAGCAAATGTAATTGCACAAAAAGCAATAGTTACAGGTGACATTAGAGCAATATCAAACGAACAAGTTGAAAGAGCTAAACAAGTCATGCAAAACATGGTGAAAAATAACCTTGCGCATACTGATGCCGAATTAGTATTCTCTGAAGGTTACCCTGCTATGTCACCCACCCAAGGAAACTATGATTTATTAACAATGTACAATCAAGCGAGCCAAGATCTAGGGTATGATAAAGTTAACGCTGTTAATCCAAGAAAAGCCGGTGCGGCTGATATTTCATTTGCCGCTGAGCATGTTGATATGGCGTTAGATGGTTTGGGGTTAATGGGCCGCGGGGGGCATACCATAGGTGAAGTTGCCGATTTAACCAGTCTACAAAAGAACATTGAAAAAGCAGCGTTATTATTGCACCGTTTATCAACTAAAAAATGAGACGAAGTGAATGATTAAATCTCTTAATAGCGATTTACTTTAACGATACTAAGATTATTACAAGCAGTAAATGATTTGAAAAAGCGAGTAATATCTCAACGCTACAAGGAATACAAGTGAAAAAAATTGCGGTTTTTGTTGATGTGCAAAACATCTATTACACCACGCGTGATACTTACCAACGCCAATTCAATTATCGTAAATTTTGGCAACAATTAAGCGAACAAGGTGAGATTGTGCATGCTAATGCGTATGCAATTCAGCGAAGTGACGATGCCCAACACAAATTTCAAAAAGCGCTGAAACATATTGGTTTTAATGTGAAATTAAAACCCTTTATTCAACGTGCTGATGGTTCAGCAAAAGGTGATTGGGATGTAGGTATTACCATTGATGTGATGGAGTTAGCTTCCGATGTTGATACCGTCGTATTACTTTCTGGTGATGGCGATTTTGATTTGTTACTAAAAAAAACCTCCGACAAGCACAACGTAACGACCGAGGTTTATGGGGTAACTGCATTAACCGCTAATTCATTAATCAATGCCGCGACAGATTTTTTCCCCATCAATAATGATCTTTTATTATAAATAATTGTATTTTAAATACACAACTCCATATTCTTAAGGCATTATTGCTTTGGGTGTTTATTATAAATATGTAAAGTGATGGAGCATTATTATTAAAACACAAATGAAAAAGCAAGGAAGGCACTTTTTTATGTGCTTTATGGCGCTATTCATAATCATTCGTTCGCCTTTTTCTATGGCGGAAGAAATAGTTATTGGTTTAGGCAATTTTAAACCGTTATTTTCTACCCCTAATTCCCCTGCGGTATTTAAAGATTTAATCGACGGCGTTTATCGATATTTGCCTGATAGAAAAGTGACATATCGCTATATGCTGTCAAATGCACGTTTAGTCATGGATTTAAATGCAAAAGCGGTTGACGGTGCAGCAAATATTTTCTCAGAAGCTGAAATTTCAGGCTGTATTACTCAGCCAATTTTTGCTTATTCTGATGTTGCCATTAGTAAAAAAGGCCATTATTTTCATGTCGATGACATCTTAGCACTCTCTGAATTTTCAGTGGTAGCTTATCAACGAGCGACAAAGTTGTTAGGGGTAGAATATAAAAAGGCTGCAACCAGTGCGCCATATTATAAAGAAGTCGCTAACCCAATAGATCAAGCTAAACTTCTCGCGACAGATTTGGTTGATGTCAGTATTGGCGATAAGTATATATTCTTGCAAAGCTTGAAATCTTGGTCAAAGGGAAAAGCAAATGTTAATGATTATGTTATTCATCCCATTTTTCCACCTGTGGCAAGTTCTATGGGATTTATTCAACAAAAACATTGTGACGAATTTGATCAAGCTTTAGTTAAATTTAAAGAAAGTGGTGAATACCAAGCGGTTTATGATAAGCACCTGAAGAGATTAGACTTTATTGAAAAATAACTATCGTCATTGAAGTGACGAGAGTATAAGAGATCCCCGTTAAATAATTGTTACTGTTACCTATATCTAAATTAACGTGGAAACTAATTCAACACTCCAATTTAGTACTTTCCATGCGAGTGGCATAATAAGTAAACCAGCGGTTATGTAACCCAGTTGAACAACTTTAGGAGAATATTTTTTCTTTGACTTCAAACCGAAAAATGCCCTTAATAACACACTTCTCCTGATAATTTCATACCCAGATAAACAGCCCATGATAGTGATTATGATTAATAAAAATGGTTCCCAAAAAGGGCCTAAGTTATAGGAAGAAAGTTGATAACCAGCAACGACAATAATGGTTTGATGTAGTATATAAAATGGATAGACTGCATCATTTAAATAACTCAATTTTTTAGATTTTTTATTTAGAAATTTCATGGCGAAGGTTAATGCCATTAATACGCCAATTATCCGTAATGTACTATAGATATACATGCCGATAAGTTTAATTAAGTCAGATATTTCATCAGGGTTTGTATTTACCCAATAGACATTATAAAAGTAGATAAAAGCGCAATAACAGACTGCCATAGAGATACATAATGGTGTTAGATTTTTTTCAAGCCTTTGCCAAAAATTCATTTCCCAGCCAATAAGATAACCATAAATCATGAATGTAAATCCAAGAGGATAACGAGTGGTTTCATTATCCCAAAGAATTTGTATAGCAAATATAGGCAAGGTTACTAAGACAATTGCAATAACGCCATGTTGCTTAAATATCCAATATGTAACTTGCTTGATCCAAGCACTATTGAGGATTGGCAAAAAAAGCAGTAGCAATAACGAAAATTGCCATAATGAACGAATAAACCATAAATGATTTACGTCAATATGAGGCCAAATGCCAGCCGGATATTTTATAAAAACGTCACTACTTTCAATGAAAAAGGCATAGAGGAATTGCCAATAATTCATATTGAGATCACCATTGTGACTCATTTCAACATATAGTTGAGGAGGAACAACAACTAAAATGCCAAATAATAAGGGTAATAATAAACGATATGAACGCATGGCTATGAATCGTTTGAGAGATACTTTCGCTAATATGAATCGGATTGATATACCTGAAATTACCCAAAGAACTGCCATTCTCCAAGGCTCGACAATAAGCATAATGTTTTCAAGAAATTGAGATTGATAATGGCTTTTGACATGCCATCCCCAATTTTCCACATAAAACATTCCAGTATGAAATAAAATGAGTAGGCCGAAGGCTAAAATACGAAGCCAATCCAAGTCGTAACGTCGGCTAGGCATATTACTTTTATCAGGTATAAAACAAGCCGTCATTCGCTTAAAAATTTTTTCATTGATTATGGTCATGATTATTTTTCCATTCAATTTAGGTAGTGCTATCATGACAAAGTAACGTTTTCTTTAAAGTGTAAAAGGCTTAAATAACAGTAGGTAGGGACAAACGGTGGTATATAGGGATGATGTGTCTTGATATTTTATGGCAACAATAGATGAACAAATTACAACATTATCAGCAATATAAATTACGCTATGAAATAGCCATATTATTTTGCTTTTTCTTTATCAATGGTACTTTATTAGCGACTTCTGTGATCATGGAAGGAAAGCGTAATTTCGAGGTACTACCTTTTCAGTTGTGGGAACCATTTTCTTGGGAGTATGCTAGTGCAATCAGTATGCTCGTTCTCTTTCCGTGTTTATCAATATTGTTAAAAACCGTACCTTTTGATTGGAATGCAATCAAGTCGTCACTACTCAAATATTTTATTGCATCAATAGTCTTTTCAATACTTCATGTCGGGCTCATGGAGGCAATTAAAGAGCTTGTCTATTGGTTCATGAATACAGGCTATGACTTTGGCGACTTCTGGTTTGAGATGTTTTATGAATATCGCAAAGATGTCTGGAGTTTTTTAATGTTTATTTTCGCTATCAAATCTTATGGCTTCATTATCAGTCAACTGCAAGGAGAGGTGAGTCCAATTTCTGAAGGTGAAGAATTAACATTGCCAGTAAATGTTGATCGCTTATTAATTAAAAAATTAGGCAAAGAGTTTATTATTAAAGTTGAAGACGTAAAGTGGTTAGAGTCAGCAGGTAACTATGTCAATCTTCATATTGATGATCGTATTTATCCTTTAAGAGCAACACTAGGTAACTTATCAGAACAACTTGTAGAGAAAGGATTTTGTCGTATTCATAGATCACATGCCATACGTCTAGATGCTATTGAGTCAATCACTCCATTAAGTAGTGGTGATAGTGAAGTGAAATTAGAAACTGGAAAAGTGCTCAATTTATCGAGACGCTATAAAGATGGTTTTAAAAGTCAGTTGGGTTAACATATTATTTCTGAAAATAAGGAATAATCTCTCCTACTTTTGAACTATTCGCATTAATTATTTAATCACTTATTATAGATGTTCAATAATAAAAAAAATTAGCTGTTATGCTGCCCATTTCGTTATTAGTATTACTGACGTTTTTTTACCTAATCCTCCTTTTTGCTATCGCCTATATTGGCGATAAGTACACGATATCGTCAAAAGTTAAACCAGTTGTATATAGTTTGGGATTAGGAGTTTATTGTACTTCGTGGGCATTTTATGGAGTTACAGGTCAAACAGCTAAAACAGGTTGGTGGTTAACCCCCACTTATACTGGTGCCATTTTGGTGTTTATTTTTGCTTGGCCATTAGTACTTAAAGTGGCGAGAATTTGTCGTGATCAGTCACTCACTTCTTTAGCTGATTTCATTTCATCTCGATACGGTAAATCGTCAAAATTAGCGGGTTTAATAACCGTTACTGCCTTTTTCGCTATTATTCCTTATATTGCACTTCAATTACGTGCCATAACCAATAGTTTTAATGTGGTAACGAACAATTCCCCCACTTTAGATAATATTGATGTCACGTTGTTTTTTACGGTGACATTAGCAATATTTGCCATTTTGTTTGGTACACGCAGGATTCGCCCTTCAGAACATAACCCAGGATTGCTATTGGCAATTGCCTTTGAATCTATTATCAAATTATTCACCTTTTTAGCGATTGGTTTTTTTGTTTGTTATGTCATGTTTGATGGTGTGGCTGATCTTTTTAGTCAAGCAGATCAAAATAATGCGGTTCAAAATATTAGTTCTCCCCCTAGTTATGTCTATATTACTCAAACATTATTAGGCGTGTTAATGATGTTTTGCTTACCCCGTCAGTTTCATATGGCGTTTATTGAGCAAGACAATGAAAAAGAACTAAATACATCACGTTGGCTATTTCCGTTGTATATGATTGCCTTAAATATTTTTGCACTGCCAATTGCTTATGCTGGTTTGATCTTATTTGATAGTTCAGCCGTAGGCTCAGACAGTTTTATGCTGCAATTACCTATGCTGGCTAATAGCCAATTTATGACCATTGTTTCTTATCTTGGTGGCTTTTCTGCGGCGACTAGTATGGTGATTGTTGCGACTATCGTATTAAGTATTATGGTTTCAAATGACTTAATCACCCCCAAATTATTAGCGAATGAAAGTGGCTTAAATCAACAAGAACGATTAAGCCCTAATAAACTTTTAATTATTCGTAGGATCACTATTGTCGTCATTTTATTAGCGGCTTATGCCTATTATCGTGTGACTTCCAATACCCAATTATTAGCGGTGACAGGCTTAATGGCGATGTCATTAGTCGCGCAATTTTCTCCGGCATTATTACTGGGTTTAGTGTGGAGAAAAGCGAATATGAAAGCGGCTTATCGCAGTATAGTGGTGGGTACTTTTTTGTGGGCATACACTCTGTTATTACCGTCATTAAATAAAACATTTATCAATATTGATGGCTTAATTGAGCAAGGATTTTTAGGTATTCAATGGCTAAAACCGACCATGATGTTTGGCTTAGAACTCGACTTTATTTCTCATGGTGTGGTGGTTAGTTTAGCGTCGAGTTTCGCAGTTTTTGTCTACTATTCCTTAGTTAATGCGCCAGACATGACAGAGCAATTACAAGCTATTCATTTTATCGAGTCGGAAGGTCAGCAGAAAAATAACCACGAAAGAACCTCGCCTTTAACCGTACGTGATTTACATAATTTAGTGGTTCGTTTTTTTGGAAAGAGCTTTGCCGATAAATTACTCAGTGAACACT
>Ga0233426_10000703_pt1 | contig 34061 bp, 26 predicted proteins | sample SI_118_April2016_6_FD_179875 | JGI IMG/M metagenome (GOLD analysis project Ga0233426, IMG submission 179875) | Seawater microbial communities from Saanich Inlet, British Columbia, Canada - SI_118_April2016_10_MG | ecosystem: Environmental > Aquatic > Marine > Inlet | place: Canada: British... | reverse complement strand
ATAGTACATGAACCTAACGGAATCATTGAATGCGTTAAGGATAAATCTTTATTCTCTAAACTTTTAATATAACGCATCATATCTGTTTCAGAATGATACTTATTAAACACTTCATGCTGCATAAAAGAAGACTTACGATAAAGTGCATCTGGAATACGAGCAGTTGCCTCTGCATAATCACCACTTAATACCTCTTTTATCAAATCTTCAGAATCAGAATGATTACAACTTTTAGCAAATACCTCTAAAATATCATTGATATTATTCAAGTCATCTTTCTCATCAATACTTATTGAAAGCGTATCATCATTAATATAATTAAAATTAATTTTCGCATCTTCAGCATATGTTTTTATATTTTCCATAGAAACATTTCCCACTGATATTTTCAATGTATCAAAATAAATAAGGTTCAACTGATGATATCCTAATTGAGTTAATCCTTCAGCCAAAGTAGCTGTTAATGAATGGATATTCTTACTCATCCCTCTTAACCCTTCCTCACCATGATATACACCATACATACCTGCCATTACGGCTAATAAAACTTGTGCGGTACAAATATTTGATGTTGCCTTTTCTCTTTTAATATGTTGCTCTCTTGTTTGCAAAGCCATTCTAAGTGCTCTATTTCCATCTGCATCTTCACTTACCCCAATAATTCTACCTGGCATACTTCTTTTATACTTATCAAAAGTAGCAAAGTAAGCAGCATGAGGACCTCCATATCCCATAGGGATTCCAAAGCGTTGGGTAGTACCAACCACAACATCAGCACCCCATTCTGCAGGAGGAGTAAGTAATGTTAAACTTAATAAATCAGCCGCCACTACAAGCCCAACCTCTAGTGCTTTTAATACTGACACAAAATTGCTGTAATCAATTACCTCTCCATATTTTGCAGGATATTGTAAAATAGCACCAAAAAAGGCCTCATTAATCTCCACCTCATTATGATTAGCAATTACAAGTTCAATACCAATTGGAGTAGCACGCGTTTTTAAAATCTCTATTGTTTGCGGGTAACATAATTCTGAAACAAAAAATTGAGATACATTTTCTTTCTTTTGTTTTCTACTTCTACTATTATATAGTAGTATCATAGCTTCTGCAGCTGCAGTTCCTTCATCTAATAAGGATGCATTCGCAATTTCCATTCCTGTAAGATCGCTTACCATAGTTTGGTAATTCAATAAAGCCTCTAGTCTACCTTGTGCTATTTCAGCTTGATAAGGAGTATAAGCCGTATACCAACCTGGATTTTCTAAAATATTTCTTTGGATAACACCTGGAAGAATGGTATTAAAATAACCCATTCCAATATATGAACGATAATTTTTGTTCTTCTGTGCTATACCTTTCATATGCTCTACAAAGCGACTTTCTGAAAGCGCATCAGGCAAATTCATCTCTCTTCCCAAATGAATTTGTGCAGGAATAGTTTCGTTAATCAACTGCTCAATTGAAGACGCATTTACTACTGATAACATCTCCTTAATATCATTTCCTCTAGGACCTATATGTCTATCCGAAAACTTAACTATACTCATCTTTAAAATTTTAGTCCGCAAAAATAGTTAATGAAATCTTAAAAATGGCAATGTTAATAAAAAAAGGATAAGTATGATATTATAGTAGTTATGATAAATAATAGAGTAATTTTGCAAAAAATTTAACAGCATGACATTTTCTGAAACAGGACTAAATAAAAACATTCAAAAAGCAATAACCGATTTAGGTTTTGATACACCAACACCTATCCAACAGGAATCAATTCCTTATTTATTGGAAAACGAAACCGATCTTATTGCACTAGCACAAACAGGAACAGGGAAAACTGCTGCTTTTGGATTACCAGTATTGCATAAAATTGAGGTTGAAAGAAAATTACCTCAAGCAATTATTCTTTGCCCTACAAGAGAGCTTTGCCTACAGATTGCAAAAGACATGGAATCATTTGCAAAATACACAAAAGGATTAAAAATTACTGCTGTTTATGGTGGGGCAAGTATCATGCCTCAAATTAAATCATTAAAATCAGGAACACAAATTGTTGTTGGTACTCCAGGAAGGGTAATTGATTTAATCAACAGAAAATCACTTAAATTACAAGATATTGAATTTGTAGTTTTGGATGAAGCTGATGAAATGTTAAACATGGGATTCAAGGAAGATTTGGATACTATTTTAGCAGAAACACCAGCAGAAAAGCAAACTTTACTTTTCTCAGCAACAATGCCAAAAGAGGTAATGAGAATTAGTAAAAACTACATGAACAACCCAAAAACAATTGAGGTTGCAAGTAGAAATGAAGGTGCTAAAAACATTGAACACCATTACTACATGGTGCAAGCTAGAGACAGATATAAAGCATTAAGAAGAATTTGTGATATTAATCCTGAGATTTACGGAATAGTATTCTGTCGTACTAGAAGAGAAACTGCTGATGTAGCAGACAAACTTATGCAAGACGGGTATAGTGCTGATGCTATCCATGGAGAATTATCTCAAGCACAGAGAGATAATGTGATGGGGAAATTTAGAAAGAAAAAAATTCAATTATTAGTTGCAACTGATGTTGCTGCCAGAGGAATTGACATCAATGAGTTAACGCATGTTATCAATTATAATTTACCAGATGATAACGAAATATATGTCCATAGATCAGGTAGAACTGGTAGAGCAGGAAACAAAGGAATCTCAATTATTATTGCACATAGCCGTGAAGGAAGAAAATTAAAATCAATTGAAAAAATGATTAAGCGTGATTTAAAGCTTATGAAAGTTCCTAATGGAGATGAGATTTGTCAAATACAATTGATGAAATTAATTGACAAAGTAGTTGCTACTGATGTAAACCATCAAATTGACAAATACCTCCCTTCTATTGAAGAAAAATTAGCACACCTTGATAAAGAAGGAATCATCAAGCATTTTGTATCTACTGAATTCAATCGTTTCTTAGCATTCTATAAAAATGCACAAGACCTAAACGTTACAGGAAGTAATAGTAATGATAGAAGTGAAAGAGGAAGAGGAGACAGAAACGAAAGAGGAAGAGGAGATAGAAAAGAGAGAAGAGGAGAAAGAAGTGGGCATGCTGAAGCAGGGCACACAAGGTTCTTTATCAATTTAGGACAAGAAAAAGATATGCAAGCGCATAACTTAATTGGTTTAATTAATGAATACACTCGTAACAGAAATATTCCTGTAGGGAAAATTGACATTATGCGTAAATTCTCATTCTTTGAAGTACCAACAGATTTTGAAACCGACATCATGAGCGGTATGGATGACGCAAATTGGAATGGAAACAGAGTAAATGTTGAGGTATCTCAAGCTCCTGGAGAAAAATCACCTAGAGGTGGCGGAAACAGAGGAGGTGGTGGCGGTCGTTCATACAGTGGTGGTGATAGAAAAAGAAGCAACTCAGGCGGAGGCGGTAGAGACAGAAGTAGTGGAGGTAGATCTTCTGGAGGATCTTCATCAAGAAGAGAGTCATCAGCTGGTAGCGGTAGAAGTAGCGGAGGAAGCTCAAGCTCTTTTAAAGGAAGATTTAATGCTGCTGCAAAAAGAAAAAGAAGAGACTAAACACTCTTCTTTCCTGCAACAAAGTCTTTTAAATAAAACGGCTCAAAATAAGCAACATCTTCAAACTCTTTATTTTCAAATTTAGTATTTGCTAAGATTCCTATATCTTTTGCTGAAGGGAAAATTCCTTCAATAAATTTAGCATTTTTATGATTGATGATTTCTTTGCACTTTAAAGCACCATCACCAAAGAATAATACTTCATTTTCTAAGAATTCAGCATAGGTTTTTTCATGTACAACATCTGCTTGAACTCCCCTAATTTCTTTATTATTTTTATCAAATAAAGCTGAAAAAACTTCCATTCTCCTAGCATCAATCATAGGACAATAAATAGCAGATTTTTTACTTTCTGTCATTGCAAATGCCATAGCTTTTAAAGTAGAAATAGCCAACAATGGAATCTCCAAAGCATAACACAATCCTTTAGCTGTTGAGGTGCCAATTCGTAAACCTGTATACGAACCAGGGCCTTTGCTCAAAGCAACTGCATCAACATCTTTTAAAGAGATAGCAGCTGAATTAACAACCTCTTCAATAAATAAGGTTAATTGTTCTGCATGTGTATATCCATCAGCCATATGCTGTTTTTCGGCCATCAGCACACCATCTTTAAATAGTGCAACTGAGCAATTTTTAGTAGCCGTTTCTATTCCTAAAATTAAGGTCATTAAAAATCGTAATAGTGATTAAACAAATCGCTTATAATTCCAAAATTGATAAATTCGGTTTGCATTTCAGCTTCCTCACTTTCAAAATTTCGTAAAGTAACCCCTAAATTTATATTGAGATTAGTTCTTGGATTTACAACATAAGCAATATTGAAGTTTTTAAGATTAACAGTTGTTAGATTTCCCTGATACATTTCAATTCCAAAATCAGAAGGCCTTCCTACACCTACATGTTGAAATCCTGATTCATCAGCAAAATTTCCAGTTGACATATATAAGTCATTTCCATAAGAAGTAACGTCCCCTTTAATCTTAGCTCCATATTTTGCAAAAATAAGTTTTGCATCTAACTCCCATCTTTTCCACTTGTAATTTGTAAGGATCAAAAACTCTGAGAAATTGGCTCCTAAAGGATGTGCTAATGGTTGATTATAATGCGCATAATTCTGCTGAGGATTATTATGTGCATATGTATAAGGCCTTACCAAATTATACTCAGTTTGAAGTGTTAAATTTTCAATACCAAAAGAATTAAAGATTTTATAGCCCAACTGACAACCAAATTTATTCGCCCAAAACCCCTCATTTTTTTTCAAATCAGTTAAACTAAATTCATCTAAAACTAACTGTCCATAAAGATAAGATGAAAAAGGTAACTTATATTTTGCATTCAATCCAACCAATACATTATCAGGCGAATTAACCGAGAACTCAATTGGCCTAAGCATTGCAATAGGATTTAAGTAATTTACATCAAAACCGCTATTTCCAGGAGCATGATTCATACGCCAAATGACAGCTTCAAATAATGAAATGTTTAATTTTTTAGTAGCATTTATACTCAGATAATGAGCTGACATATATTTTTTAGCATAACCCATCTGATCGTAATTATCCAAACCATTATTCAAGAAATAATTAATATCCTGAAACTCGGTATATAAATTAGTGTACTGCACTTTCCAAAAAGTAGTTTGCAATCTTAAATAAGGATAATTAAAGGTGTTATCCGAAAGAAGTAAGGAACGATAACCATCACCAATAAAATGTTTGCCATGACCAAACTGTGCCGCAAACATTTTATTCACTCGATAAGAAACATAACCTGAAGACATGGCGTAATCAAAACCTGTTTCTTTAAATTCTCTTGCATATCCCTGACCTGGTATCACTCTATTTTTACGAATAGATGCATCTAAATAATTAGGAAATATGGATTGATTTTCAGCAAATGAACTAAAGAAAGATATCTTCTTTCCTAAATCACCTTCAACTATAAAGCCCCTTGTATTTGTAAAGGTATTTTTATCTTCATTAACTTCCTTTCCTTTCGATAAATTAATAATTGGGGAAGCAATTACTTTGTAATCCTCCCCTTTTAAAATAATAAAATGTTCTGACAATAATTTTCTTAAATACCAATTGGAATAAGTTGAATATTGATTTTCAAGTATAGAATCAACATCAAATTTTAAATCAGATTTAATAATAGGGTTAAAAGAAGTATGATAATTTGACTCATCAGCATAAATAAACTGATTAAAATTAGACGAATAATTCTTCCCTAAAAATAAATTAGCATGTTGTGCATTTATACTTAAATTTCCTGCAAAAATTAAAATGAGAAAAGAAAAAACCCGCATTATTTTGATTTATCTTTTAGGATATAAAAAGGAATAATCAATAAGATAAAACTAATCCCTGCTAATATAGCAATACTCATATTAATATTAAAATCTAACAGAAAATAAGAAAGAAAAATAAGAAATATTCCAAAGGCATATAATGTTAAACTTGTGTATTTATGCCCAAAACCTAAATTCAGTAATGCATGATGAATATGCCCCCTTCCTGGAGACAAAGGATGCCTTCCTTTTAATATTCTTACAACAAATACCCTAAGAGAATCAAACAAAGGAATTGCTAAAAAAACAATTGCTAATAACGGACCTTTATTTACAAGCTTAATATCCTCCGTAACTAAACCAGAACGAATAATATTAATAGCCAAAACTGACAAAGCCATCCCTACGACCAATGACCCTGTATCTCCCATAAATATTTTTGCAGGATGGAAATTATATTTTAAGAACCCCAACAAAGCACCCATTAAAGAAAATGAAATCATAGCCATATCTATTTGTTCCATCAACAAGGCAACAATACCAAAAGCGAAAGAAGCAATAATACCAACTCCACCCGCTAAACCATCTACTCCATCAATCAAATTAAAACCATTAGTAATTACAATAACTACAAAAACAGTAAACAAAGTACTAACCCAAGCAGGCAATTCATAAACACCTAAAACCCCATGCATATTATCTATTTGAAGGTCTTGCAAGTAAACCAGAATTAATATTGATATAATTTGTCCTAACAATTTCTTTGAAGGAGAAAGAGCCAATAAATCATCAATCAACCCAACAAAGAATACAATTAAAAAACTTACTAAAATAAATTGAATGTTTGCAATATCTGCCCAGAAAAGAATAGAAAAAATAAAACCAGAAAAAATAGCAATACCCCCAAATACAGGAGTACTCCCTTTGTGTGAGGCTCTATCTCCTGCGGCATCAAGCAACCTCAATTTACCAGCAAAAAATATCACCTTTGGGATAGCCACATAGGTGATTAAAAATGCTGTGAATAAAGCAAAAATTATATTTAGTTCAGGAGTTAACATCTTTGGTTTGTAAAATTAAGATTATTATTGAATAACAGACAATAATTCATCACACCATTTTGAAAGGGTATACTCATTATCTACTTTCACGGTAAATAAACCCATTTTGTCACCTGCCATAATATCTGTATCCGAGTCTCCTATTAAATAGGATTCTTCAACTTTAATAGTTGGGAAATCAGCAATTGCTTGCTGAATCATTCCAGGATCTGGCTTTCTGCACCCACAATTTTCAGCAGCCAAATGCGGGCAAAAATAAATCTTCTCGATCACACCTCCTTCTATTTTTAATTTATTCACCATATTTTGATGTAAAATATTTAAATCCTCAGCTGACATTATTCCTTTTGCAATGCCTTGCTGATTAGTTACGATAAGAATCCGTTTAAAAATAATAGAAAGTTTTGCGATAGCATTTTCTGCTCCTGGCATAAATTCAAACTCATCAGCATTTTGAACATATCGTCCATCTAGTTTCACATTGATCACACCATCTCTATCCAAGAAAAGAGTATCTAATTTATGCATTTGGAAACATTTCTTCTTCAATCAATTGGCAAATAATATGTCCAATTAAAATATGGGCTTCTTGAATTCTTGGTGTATCATCAGAAGGAACACAAATCATAACATCACAAATCTCTTTCATTTTCCCACCATTTTCTCCTGTAAAACCAACAGTAAGCATGCCTAACTCTTTTGCCTTTTGCATTGCTCTCACCACATTAGGAGAGTTTCCTGAAGTTGAAATTCCAATTAAAACATCTCCATTTCTCCCTGCCGCTTCAACCATCCTAGCATAAGTAGCTTCATAGCCATAATCGTTTGCCACAGCAGTCATATAAGATGAATTTACATGCAAAGCCTCAGCATATAAAGGAGGGCGATCGGCATAAAATCTACCGCTTAATTCTGCTGCAATATGCTGTGCATCAGAAGCACTACCTCCATTTCCACACAATAACATTTTTTTATCACCTCTAAATGCAGCTATACTTTCAGTTACAATTTTCTGAATATTTTCTTGCAAAACATCATCTTGCAAAACACGCGTATAACTCTCAACAGAACTCTTGATACACTTATTTATTCTACTTTTCATCTACTTTGGTTTTTGGCTAAAATACAAATTAATCTAATGATTGATACGCTTGTTTAGTTTGCCTTCCAATTTCATTCCAATCATATTTTGTATTTATTAATTCCTCTCCATTCCTCCTCACTTTCTCTAATTTTTCAGGATTCAATAAAATAAAATTTAACTTTTTAGCTAAAGAAATTGGATTCTCAGTTTCAAACAAAAAAGCTGTTTCCATATCAGTAACTACTTCTTTTAATGGGGGTAAATCAGAAACCAAAGCAGGTTTCCCATAACTAAGCGTCATTACAAGAACACCACTTTGATATATTTTCTTGTAAGGAAGAACTACTAAATCAGCTGCACAATAATAATGCTCAACATCCTCATGCGGGATAAACTTTGTATGCAGTAATATATGTTCTGATAAATTATTTTCATCAATAATTCTTTGATAAGTTGAAAAATTATTTTCCCAAGGCTTTCCTGCAATAACCAATAAAATAGGATTTACTTTTATCACATCCTTTAATGCGTTCAATAAAACCTCCAATCCTTTTACCTTTTTTATCATCCCAAAAAACAATAATACCTTTTTATCATTTGGAATTCCTAATTGTTTTCTGGACTTTTCTTTATCATTTTGAACATTAATAAAAGGAGTATAATTCCCATGTGGAACAATATAAATAAGAGATGACAAATCAGCATTCCCTTTTATAATTTCTGACTTAGAAAAATCGTTATGCGTTAAAATTAAATCAGTAAACTTATATATCATCCCACTAATAATTGACGAATCAGATGAGGCAGCAAAGGAGCTCACATCATGTACTGTTAATACTACTTTTCCAAACAGCAATTTAACTAGTAGCAAATTAAAAATTACTAATATATTAGAATAAAAAATATGAAAATGGAAAACTGAAACACCTGAAAATCTAGCATGGATTATAGAAAACAATGAACCAACAACCCATTTCAGCCCACTTAATAAGTCAGAATTACTAGAGAAAATATTATAATACAAAGCAAAAAACTTTAAGCCTTTAATTTTTGGATTATCCGTCTCATTATTAGTGTACAAACTAAGTGAAACGCCATTCTTCAAAAGCCCTTCTGCTTGCCCAAACAAATAGAAATGATGTGAGCTTCCATGAGCTCCTAAGGGATCTATAATTGCTACTTTTCTATTCATTTTTTAAAGGATTCAAATATACTATCTTTTTCATGATAAACAATTTATATATTTGCAACAAACAAGTTAACCAAAAACCTACAGCTTTTTAGCTAAAATAAATGTTATTTAACTCTCTACAATTTCTAATTTTCTTCCCTATTGTAGTCACTATCTTTTTTTTATTACCTCAAAAAAGAAGATGGATTCTCTTACTTATTGCCTCCTACTATTTCTATATGTGTTGGAAAGTAGAGTATATTGTGCTAATTATCATCTCCACTTTAATTGATTATTTTGTAGCACTGCAAATGGACAAACTTAAGGAGAAAGCTAAGAAAAAAAAATGGCTATACTTAAGTTTAATATCTAATTTAGGAATATTATTTGGCTTTAAATATTTTAATTTTATCAATGAAAATGTACAAAACTTTTTTGATCACTTTAATGTTTTTTATAATGTCTCCGCATTTGAAGTATTACTTCCTGTAGGAATTTCTTTTTACACCTTTCAGACTTTAAGCTATACTATTGACGTGTACAATGGAACAACAAAAGCACAAAAACATTTAGGTGTATTTGCTGTTTTTGTATCTTTTTTCCCTCAATTAGTTGCAGGACCTATTGAAAGATCTAACAGATTGTTACCCCAATTTTTTGTTAAACATAGCTTTAGTTATGAAAGAGCTAGATATGGATTACAACAAATGATGTGGGGTTTTTTTAAAAAAGTTGTAATTGCTGACAGACTTGCAATAGTAGTTGATGGCGTATATAATAACCTTGACAGCTACAGTGGCCTTCCCTTAATTGTTGCAACTATCTTTTTCACTTTTCAAATATATTGTGATTTTTCAGGGTATTCCGATATCGCAATAGGTTCAGCCAGAGTCATGGGCTTTGAGTTAATGGAAAACTTCAAACGTCCTTACTTCTCAAAGTCAATTTCTGAATTTTGGAAAAGGTGGCACATCTCTCTTTCATCTTGGTTCCGAGATTATTTATACATTCCACTAGGAGGAAATAAAGTTGTAAAATGGAAATGGTATTACAACCTGTTCATTACCTTTTTAGTGAGCGGGTTTTGGCATGGTGCAAATTGGACTTTTATTGTATGGGGAGCACTTCATGGAACCTATTTAATGAGTGCAATTGTCTTAGCAAAACCAAAAGAAGTAATTCTAAATTTCTTAAACCTAAAGAATACAACTATTCACAAATTATATCAAGTAAGCTTCACTTTTTTACTTGCAGTTTTTGCTTGGATTTTTTTTAGAGCAAACAATATTACAGATGCAATATATGTAATTACTCATTTATTCACTGATGTTGGAGACTATACTAATTTTGCTGTAATGAAATTAAAATTAAGGGGTATTGGAGTAGGAATGAACGATTTACTCATCTCTTTTGGGCTCATCATTTTCATGGAATTATTCAACTTATACGAAAGAGGAGGAGATGTTTGGCTGAGACTAAAAAGCAAACCTAAATGGATAAGGTGGTCCGTTTATTACATCATAATGTTTGGTATTTTATTTCTAGCTCCATATTCCAAAGTAAGTAATTTTATATATTTCCAATTTTAGATGAATACCGAACTTAAAATATTATTAAAAAAAGGAAGTATTTTCATACTCCCCATCATTGTTTGGGTATGTATTGTAATTATTGTTGACCCGTTCAATTATTTTAACCTAAGCAATATTATATCACAAAATTCTAAAGAGAATTCTGCACAAAAACTAAACTCCTTATTATACAACTCTATTAACTTTAAAAACCATCCCACTAATAGTGTTATTATTGGAGATTCAAGGATTAGAAAACTACCAACCCAACAACTAAAAAAAGTAACCGGAGATGACTATTACACGCTTCATTCAAATGCTGCAAAACTGAATGAAATTATTGATTTATTTTGGCTAACTAATGAACATGCAGAATTGGAAAATGTAATTATCGGCATTAACTTCAATTTATATAATGAATATGCCTATGCAAACAGGGTAGCTGATGTTCAAGAAATGTTACGCAACCCATTTATTTATATTTTTAATTGGAATATTGCTGAAACCATTTACCTATCCCTAAAGAATGAATTCTTTGGCATACAGAAAAATAGTAGGCCAAATAGAGATAAATTCTGGAAACATACAATTACTACTGTTGCAAGCAATCATTATTCCAAATATCGCCATCCTTACGCAACTCTAAAGCGTCTTGAAGAAGTTGGTACATACTGCCTAGAAAATGATATTAATCTGAATTTAATTATTGTCCCTCACCATAAAGAATTTCATGATAGACTAGTTACTTTTAACCTAACAGAAGATGAGATTCAATTTAAGAAAGAAATCAGCAAGATTGGAAGAGTAGTAGATTTTGATTACCCAAATTCAATTACAAATTGTAAGCTCTGTTTTACCGACCCAATACATACTACCGATTCTGTAAGTATGATAATGGTGAATGATTTATTTTCCGATAGCTTAGTAGTAGGAAAACTACTTCAGTAATAAGCCTTCAAAATAGGATTTATTAATCAACCACCAAGTTGCAAAGTTCTTTCTGATTTGAGGATTTATTATGAACCTAATATTATTTTTGAAAAACAACCAAACAATAAAAGTATAGGCAAATAATCCTCCAATTTTTTTCAGAAAATAAATATGATTTTTAGTATTCTGCTTTATAAAAAAATCTCCCCTAAAAGTTTTCTTTTTTTCCTTTTCAAAGGACTTTGTTAGGCTCCCTACTTTATGATAGAATTTTACATCAGGAAAATAAACCATCTTATGCCTTCCATCTTCCCATACTCTATATGAAAAATCAGTATCGTCAAAATAAACAAAGTACTTTTCATCCATCATTCCAACATCCTGAAACACCTCTTTTTTAGCCAACAAGCAACAAGTTGGAGCATACTCTACCTCAATAGCTTCATCATACTGACCTTCATCAAGTTCTTTCATCCCTCTATGTAGTGGCAAGAACCCTTTCTTTTTTATAAACCAACTACCTGCATACCAAATATAATTAGGATTATCATAATACATCATTTTTGGAGTAACCAAGCTACAACCCTTTTCAATCTGAACCTTAATTAATTTTTCAATTAAAGTGCTTTCAAATTCAATATCATTATTTACAATTAAAACCTGGTTACAGCCGTCTGCAATCGCTTGTTCTATCCCTTGATTATTCGCTCTAGCTACTCCTAAATTAGCAGTATTTTTAATCACCTTAAGCCTGCTATCTTGTTCATTTTCCAATATTGAAATCGTAGCATCACCTGAGTCATTATCAATAACATACAATACCAAATTTGAATATGTTTGTTCCCAAACACAATCCAAAAACGGCCGCAACACATCAGCAGAATTATAAGTTATAGTTACTAATCCTATTTTGTCCATTTTGAATAATCTTTACCTAGCACATTTCCAAGTTCTCTAACATCTTCATTAAAAAATTGTTTGAGTTGATTTCTAGTTTCTTTTAATAATTTAGGTTTTTTATCTGCTTTAAAAAGTAATCCCCTAATATTTTTCACTACTGATTTTGGGAAAATAAAAGTGAGTATCTTTCTAAGAAACACCAAAGAATATATAAATCTAATTCCTTTATTTTTTGGCATTGAAAAAGTATTATGTTTTATATTTATATCAGCAGAAAACTCAGTACTAACATTTAAAAACCGATACACTAAATCTACAGTACCCCCAAGATCATTTTTAAAATCATCATAATCGATTAGCAATATATTATCGGCACTAAATACATTAATATATCTTTGAATTTGCTTAGCATATTCGCTCACCTCAATGTACTGCTGATAAAATAAATTAGCATGTTTATGTTGTGATTTTTTATTTATTACAACCTCAAAACTATCACTAACTAAGCCCAACCTATAATCCATTAAATAGTGAGAAAAAGCCCTGTCAATTGGATTTCTGAGCATGATAATAATTTTTGCATCTGAATTATATCTTTTTATATCTTCTGCTACATTTTTATACAATAAATAAGAAACACTTCCCTCTCCATAAATTACGCCTTCTTTTTCCATAAAAAGATTCTCATACTTTTTAAGCGTATTTATACGATTTTTACCATAATACATTCCTTGTTTTTGAATAGCATTATCAGAAAAATAATCAGGTTCCTTCTGGCTACTCATTTCAATTTGAGGATGTTCATTTAAATAATGATACAATGAAGTTGTACCTGCCTTTGGAGCGCCAACTATAAAAAAATCTACTTTCATTATTCTGTTACTATTGTTAAACTATATGGTTTAATTATAAGATTTTTAACATTATTTCTATTTTCTTTCGAAAATGTAATTGCGCCAAGCTCATCACCTAAAGAATATAATTCTTTACCATAATATTCCTCAACTACACACTCTGATGTTATTTTCTTTAAACTCATCTTTTTAAAGGAGTCTGACCAATTAATAAAGATGCTATATTTAGGGCTCTTACTATCCGAATACACATCATACCTGAAGCACTCTTCTGAAATCTGGTTCTTTCTAATACTTAATGAGCTATCTTCAAATAACTTACTCAACATATGAATTGGATAAAAAGTAGATTGCACTTGCAGCTCCCTTTGAAAAGTTCTAAAAATAGACCCCCCATAATCTCTACCAGCTAAGTTATGAAAAGTAGTAAGCTCAATATTTTGTAATTCCGGAACAGCAGTAAGTTCTAACAAATAATTTGCAGAGAACAACCCTTGAAACAAGGTGTTTCCTGTAATTTTAGAATATTGCAAGTTCCATTCTGTAATCCAAATTGGTTTATTAAAAAACACACTATTATACTTTTTTATAATAGAAATAAAATCAAAATTAAAGAAATTCAATGCTCGTTTTTTATAGATATTAAAAGCATTTTTTTTTGAATTCCCTTCTTTGGACTCAGTAATCATCTCTCCATATAGATCTTTCCCAGTAGTAACTTTAACATAATTATGAATAATTATACCATCATAAAAATTCTCTTGTGCTAAATCCCTATTCCACAAGGAATGTCGATTTAAGGGGTTCAATACTAAAGGTGCTGCCACAACAGTTATTTTTATTTCTGGGTAATAGATTTTTATTATATTAGAACATTTCTTTGCTAATGCAATATATTTATCTTTACTCATCATATGATTATAACTTTGATTAGATAACTCCGCCCCCATCTCCACCCCTATAACCTCTATACCATTTGATTTTATCTTTCTAATGATTTGAATAATTTCGTAATCCTTAGCAGTGATGATATTAGCTGTAATAATCACCTTTGCATTAATTTTATTAGCCAAAATAATAAAATCATCAATATAATCATGTTGATGCCCCCTCTGCTTAGTGTTATTTAACAGACCTCTAGCTCTTTTTGGAAAACCTGCTCTATGCCAAATATCAATTTCTTCTAAATTCAGGCCATACCCTACACCTCCATAATGATAAAAATTAGAACCAGGAAACCTTAAAACTTTTGGCGAAATAGCTTTAACCTTATTGATAAAAACACTATCTCTTACATTATTAAAAATAAATGTTGTTTCTGTTGTTATTCCAAATAAATTAGGTTTAATCCTCTGTTGAGAAAACAAATACCCACTAAAAAGAAATAGAAAAGTGATACTTAATCTTCTCATTTAATTAAACCTTTTTTTTCCAACTCTTCTATTGATATTTCGTACTTATCCTCCATAACCTCCTGTAATTTCACCCATTTAACAAATTCCTTTATCCCCTTCAAAAAATCAAACTTAGGAACAAATCCTAATGAATTTTTAATTTTTGAGAGATCTGCATAATTATGACGAATATCACCCAACCTATACTTTCCACTGATAGTAATATTTACATTTGAGTTATAAAACGATTTTAAAATATTTGCTACATCAATAACACTAGTAGCAATTCCAGACCCTACATTAAATATTTGATCGTTTGCTTCATCTTTTTCTAATGCAAGAATTGTTGCATTAACAACATCATCAATAAAAACAAAATCTCTACTCTCATTTCCATCTTCATAAACATCAATATCATTTCCATTCAATATTCTCGTAGAGAAGATAGATAAAATACCTGTATAAGGATTACTAAGAGATTGCCCGGGCCCATACACATTTTGATACCTCAAGGCAACTGCAGGAATATTTAAGGTCTTACCCATTAATAAAATCATTTGCTCTTGTTGCTGCTTTGTAATTCCATAGACAGAAGATGGATGAATAGTTGAATTTTCATCTGTTGATTGCAAAACTAATTGTTTTCCACACTCGCTACACAATGGATTAAACTCCCCAACATCCATATTAACCGACACTCTCTCACCAGGATAAACAACGCCATCACTTTCACATAAATACTTCCCTTCTCCGTAAATAGAACGAGAAGAAGCAATAATCATTTTTTTAATAGTATGTTTTTCATTTGCCAAAATATCTAAAAAATGAGATGTACCCATAATATTAACTTCATTATACTTTGTTACCTCATACATTGATTGTCCTGTTCCTGTTTCTGCAGCTAAATGAATGACAGCATCTTGTCCTACAATTGCTTTCTTCCAATCGGATATATTTCTCACATCACCCAAAATAAAGTTTACTTGATTTTTTACTGAATTATAGAGAGTCGAATCCTGGTTTTCACCATGAATTTGTTTCGATAGATTATCTAAAACTGTAACAACATAACCCTTTTTAATTAATGCCTGAGTTAAATTAGAGCCGATAAAACCAGCTCCTCCTGTTATTAAAATATTTTTCATGCTATTTTTTGTTTATTAGAAGTTATTTTAGAAAACGTATGCGTAAACCCTGAGATGATAAAAATAAAGAAAAAAGGACGCAAAAGAAGTGGAGATGTCATTAATGATAATATAATTATACAAAATAGAAGGTATTTTCTCTCATGGAAAATATTTTGCTTAAAAAACATATACATAAATATAAAAAATGTTGGAAATCCCATTGTAGACAATAAAAACATAAAGGAATTACTACTACCTTGATCTGTTGTTTCCATCATTAACTCAAGTCCTACTTTATTTTGAACAAAGTTGAATGCATTAGATTCTAGATAAAAACCTGACCTATATTCCTGGAATTTATCAAGATCAAGACCAATACCTGTTATTGGATTTTGAAGTGCAATAAATAATGGCTGAACTAGATCAAAATAACGTTTCTGAAAAGAAGCCTCTTTCTCACCCAAAACTTTTTCCTCAAGGTTTGCACTAAATATCATATATATCGGCATTGAAAGAAGTAAGACAAAAGGAATCATAATCTTACTATTTTTCATTTCTGTTTTAACATAATATGCTATTTGAATAAGCAAAATAGTTATTCCTGTTGTTGAATAGGTAGTAAGAATAACGATTGCAGTCAATAATACCCATAACTTATTTCTCTTTATTATAAATAATTCAAGAAATAGAAAGATATTTAAGAACACTTGGAGTACTCCAGCCTCCCAAAATAAACCTTGGTTTCTATAAAAGTCAAACCCTAGAAAAGAAATTAATACAAATTTCTTTTCTAGGGCTGAATAGAAAAAGATATTTGCGAATGTTTGACATTCATGAAAGTCATTAGAGATAGTGACAAGATTATCTTTAAAAATGCCAAATAATAAAACATTAAAGAATGCATGTATCACTATAATTCTTAATACAGAATATAATCTATGTACTAGAATTATGTTGTTCCTATTATTTTTAAAATGAGTAACGGTAAGTAAAGATACCATTATAACTAATAAATAATACCCATACTTATTCTGTGACTGTTCAGCTAAAGCAAATGAATAATTAATGTAAAACAAAACACTTATACTAGAGAAAACTAATATAGCTGAATTAATAATCTTCTTTTTAAGGAAATTAAGATTTAACACAAATGCTAATACTAAAATTCCTAAAAATAAATAATACATCACATTTCTATTAAATACAAATAACATCCCTCCAGAACTCATTATTAGTAATAATAGAATAATGCTATCTAATATTTTATTTCTCAGACTATACATCATTAATCCCAATTCATTTTTCTATTTAACAAAGATTCTAGCCTATTCACATCCTCTCTAAAGAACTTATTATAAATCTCTTTCCTATCTGAATCTGACAGTTTTTTTCTAGACAAACTAATATTATTAGCTCTTTGAATTCGATTTATTACAATCTGCCTTATCTTCAATGATGGAATCATTTTTTTCAAGACTACTTTCCACCAAAATGGCTTTCTCATTATATCTTTTAGCCAAATAAAACGAGCCTCACTTGCTCTATTACTCATAATATCTGTATTCATTTTTTGATTTTCAACTCCCAAAAATAATAAGATTTTTTTTATAACATCTGATCTTCTAGCAACAAACTCTTCTTCAAAATTAATTATTAAAAAATTCTCTTTTGGAAAGAACTTAAGATATTCCTCTATCATTTGCGAATATAATCCCTGATTCACATAAGAGAATCTTAGTTTCGACAAGTAATCACCCGAATGATTAGCCTCTTCCAATCTTTGATTTTCTGCAATTAACGCTTCTTTAAAAGACAACCTATCATATCTATCTCCTTTAGTATGTAAGTAATGAGAAAAAGCTCGATCTACTGGATTTCTTAAAATTATAACGAACTTAACCTCTTTTCCAATCTCATTAAAAATACGTTGAGCTGCCTCTTTTTCATATAAATAAGAGGGTGTAAAATCAGCTACTATCTTTACTCCTTCTGATTTCTTAAAATAAGTTTTTTCATACCAAGTAATTCCATTTGAATAATTAGAAGGTATATCAAAAAAATGAGGTTCTTTAAATGATGGAAAATAAATATTTGAATGTTGTTTTAAAATATCAAACAAGGTTGTAGTACCTGATTTTGCAGCACCAATACACATGAAATTTGGAAGACTCATATTGTCCAATAATTTAAATTCTTTTTCAAAAGGATAGACAGCTTCTCTATATCTTTCCGATAATAATCCTTTAACCATTTTTCAGTATCCGTATTAATTTTCTCTACTTTTTGAATGTTACTTTGCTGAAATATATCTCTAATAGATTTTCTCAATTTCTTTGATGGCAATAGAATCTTCATAATAGATTTCACCACATTTGGTTTTACCATAAACTCTTTCATTTTTTCATTCTTCCATTCCCATCCTCCTACCATGAATTCTTGCTTTGTATTAACCTCTACAGAAGAAAGATTAAGAAACTTAAAGACCTTATTAATTTCCTCTTTAAAATTTACCTTATAATCATCATAAATTATAATATGGATATTATTAAATTTCTCTGAGAATTTTTTCACCTGCTCGTAATACATCCCTAGTTCTAAATACCTAGAAGCAGGAGTCATATTATTTGTTTTATGATATCTATTTTCTGATTGTGACAGGGCATCTTCAAAAGACAAGGATTCCATTACATTATACCTCTTTACATGCTGATATCCTGAATAAGCGCGATCTACAGGATTTCTAAGCATAATAATAATCTTTACATCAACTGACAAGTATTTTTCAATGTTAGCAATTGTAATCTCAGGAAATGACAAATACATTACACTAGATTCCCCTCTAAAACACTTATCTTGATGACCCTCAAAAAGTTTCTTATAATCCTTTACTTTAACAACAGCATTAGGGATTCTTTGCACTCCAATTTCTTTATTTATTAAGAAATGCGGCTCTTTTGGTGAACACATAAAAATATCAGGATGCTGATTTAAATAATTATGTAAAGAGGTCGTTCCACTCTTAGCGGCACCTATTATTAATAAGTTTGGGAGATTATCTGACATCAGCTTTTTTTGAAAGGATTATAAATAGTTAAGAAACCAAATTCTTTTTTTACATAATATACCATTGTGATGTTCCAAAATACAATACTTCCCATGCTAGCAAGAGCAGCACCTTCAATCCCATAAATTGGAATTAATAAAAAATTCAAGATAATATTAATAAATGCACCTACAAAAAGAACATTCATAAAAACCACCTGCTTACCAGTCATCTGCAATAAATTACCTGCAGGGCCAGTTAGGGCGCTAATTAACCTTGCTAAGCTAAGAAAACATAGTACATAAAACCCTGTTTTGAATTCCTCTCCAAAAATGCTTAACAAAAATGGTGACAATAATAGAAACCCTATGAACAAAGGTAAAGTTGACCAGAAAGTGATTTTTGTAGCCTGGTGGACGACTTTTTTTAGTCGAGTCATATCACCAATCGAATACATTTCAGCAAATTTAGGAGATGTTATACTTGAAATAGATGTTAATGCGATATTAACAAACATTGATAACTTAAAGGCTACATCATAAACACCTACGTCAGCAGAAGTCATAAGCCCTCCTAACATTAATTTATCTGTCCAAGCCATTATAAACTGCCCTGATTGGGCTAATAATAATGGAAATGACACAACAAATATTTCTTTATATCCCACAGTAATCGTTTTATACTCCATTGGCTGATTATTCAGCCCTTTTTTTAAGTTTAAACTATTACGAAAGATAAAATAAGAAAGAGCAGAGACAATAAGTAACCCTAGTAGAAAAGCAAAAATTGGAATATTTTCATTTTGAGAAAATTGGACTGCAATTAGAATTATTATAGCAGAGAATGTAACCCTTGACATCCAATAAAAGAATGAAAATTCTGCTATTTTTTTCAATCCTCTTAAACTTTGGTAATTCAAGATAAAGAATGCCATTGGCATAATAAAAAATGAATTTAGTTTAATATAAGTCGGATTTGCTCCAATAATATTTGCAATATAAGAAGCCGAAAGGAACATTATAATTGAAAATAGAATTGATGAAACAAATAAAACCAACGAAACCTTACTTCTATATAATTCTATTCCTTCCCAATAATTTTTAGATGCATATTCAGCAATAAAACGAATAGATGCTGTATCCATTCCTAACTTTGCAATAAGAACAAATACTCTTAAAACAATAACTGCAAGAACATAATCCCCAAGACCTTTTGCTCCAAAATAATGAGCAATAATAAAAGTAATTACAAATCCCATTACCAACCCCCCTACCCTCATTAAGAAGGACACTCCTCCTTTCTTAAAAAGTTCTGCAAAGTCTTTATCTTGTAATGCTTTTAGGAATTTTTCTTTCATAGCTTAGTTTACCAAGAACCAAGGATTTAATAAATTCTCCTTATTATAAATCACATCATCAGATGAATTATATTGTTTTACGGAAAAACCAGCAAATTTCGCAATGGCATGGCCTGCTCCAGTATCCCATTCCATTGTTGGTGCATACCTGGGATAAGCATCTGCCTTTCCTTCAGCAACCATACATAGTTTTAGAGAAGAACCTACTGCCATCACCTCAATATTTCCATGTTCTTTTTTCTTTTCGTCAAAAAATACTTCTGTTTCGGCTGACATATGCGAACGAGAACCAACAATTACATAATTTTCTCTATTATAATTAATTGGTAATTTATCAGATGAAGATATCAATTCTTTTAAATCATCAATAACTGAATTCTGACTTACCTTATAAGAACCTATACCCTCCATTGCAAAATATAATTCTTCTTTTACAGGAACATAAATTACACCCATTATTGGACTTCCATTATGAATTAAGGCAATATTAACCGTAAATTCTCCATTTCTTTTCACAAACTCCTTTGTTCCATCTAAAGGATCAACTAACCAAGAGTATTCCCAATCTTTTCTATCTTCATATGTAATATTTGCCCCTTCTTCACTTAAAAAAGGAATTTCTGTTCCTTTTAAATGCGATTCGATTACCTCATTGCAATTTTTGTCTGCCAATGTTAAAGGAGACTTATCATCTTTGTGTTCAACAGAAAAATCAGAAGCATACACCTCCATTATAGCATGACCACCTTCAATAGAAGCATTTATTGCTTTTACTAATAATTCATTAAAATTCATTTTTTACTTTTCGTTATATATTACTTGCGCTTTAGAAGTCCCAATTCTAGTCGCCCCAACTTTTATCATATCTAAACAATCCTGAAGGTTTGAAACTCCTCCTGATGCTTTAATTTTTAAATTTCCTGCAACTGATTTAATAGTCTTAATATCTTTAACAGTTGCGCCATATCCTCCGTAATACCCTGTAGATGTTTTAAGGAATACTTTTCCTGCATTTTCAGGAAAATTGGATTGCACTAACTGTGCAACTCGTTTAGAGATATTTCTAATTTCATCTCTGGACAAAGCTCCAGTTTCTATAATCCATTTTACAATTTTCTTACTACTCAATGCTAGTTTAGTTCCTTCTACAATATCATTATCAAATTTATCAAAAGCTCCTCTTTTAAAAGCATTGTAATCACAAACAAAATCAATATCAAAAGCACCATTATCAATAGCACTTTTTGCTTCAGCTAATTTTTGAGATGTTGAACCGTTTCCAAATGGAAAATCAATTACTGTACCAACCTTTAACTTTGATTTTTTTGACTCAATTCTCTCTTTTGCCATTACCACAAATTCAGGACGAATCATTACACATGCAAATTCACTAGCAATTGCTTCATCAATAGTAGCTATGACAATTTCTTGGGTGTCAGCCTCTGTAATCCCTGCTTCACTTGCAGTTTTCAGATAGGTAGAATCAAGATGTTGAGCGATATTTATTTGTTTTTCCATTATTTTATTTTACAAAGCCAAATCTAAATAAATTATCAGAGAAATGGTCATTTTTAATTTTGATAAATTTTACTAAGTTTGCAAGCTTACATTATGAAAGAAGCGAAAGGTAATTTATTCCCCATATTTGATGATATTCTCCAAAAAGAGGATAAAGAAAAACTATTGCAGCAACATGCAAAAGTAATCTGGATGACTGGTTTATCAGGTTCTGGAAAAACTACTGTTGCTAAGGGTGTGGAAAGATATTTACATGCTCAAGGAATATTAAATCAATTGCTAGATGGGGATAATATCCGTGTAGGAATCAGTAATAACCTTACTTTTTCATCAGAAGATAGAGCTGAAAATATAAGAAGAATTGCTGAAGTAAGTAAGCTTTTTATTAATTGTGGAGTGGTAACACTCAATTGTTTTGTAAGCCCAACAATTGAGATTAGAAATATTGCAAAAGATATAATTGGTGCAGAAAATTTTATTGAAGTTTACATAAACGCATCAGTAGAAACTTGTGAAAGTAGAGATGTAAAAGGACTTTATCAAAAAGCAAGAAAAGGAGAAATAAAAGATTTTACAGGAATTAGCGCTCCATTTGAAGCTCCTGAGAATCCTGAAATAGAAATAAACACAGCCAAACTTTCAATAGATGAATCGGTACAGAAAGTTTTGGATTATATATTACCGATTATAAAAAACAAGTAAAAAAATGAGTTCGTACAATTTAACCCACTTAAAAGAATTAGAATCGGAAGCGATTTTTATCCTAAGAGAAGTGGCAGCACAGTTTGAAAAACCTGTGATGTTATTTTCCGGAGGAAAAGATTCTATCATAATGTTTCACCTTGCCAGAAAGGCATTTCATCCTGGGAAAGTTCCTTTTCCTTTAATGCATGTGGATACAGGACATAACTTCCCAGAAACGATAGAATTTAGAGATCGATTGATGGAAGAAACTGGGGAAACCTTAATCGTAAAATATGTTCAAGATTCGATTGACAATGGAACTGCAGTGGAAGAAACAGGGATAAATGCATCACGAAACGGATTGCAAACTGTAACTCTTCTGGAAGGATTAGAAGAAGGAAAATACGATTGCGCAATGGGTGGAGCAAGAAGAGATGAAGAAAAAGCTAGAGCAAAAGAAAGATTCTTTTCCCACAGAGATGAATTTGGACAATGGGACCCAAAAAACCAAAGACCAGAACTTTGGAATCTGTTTAACGGAAGAAAAAAAATGGGAGAACATTTTAGAATTTTCCCTATTTCTAATTGGACTGAAATGGATGTTTGGCAATATATCTTACACGAAAAAATTGAACTACCTTCTTTATACTTTTCTCACAAAAGAGAAGTAGTAAATAGAGATGGAGTATTACTTGGAAAATGTGATTACATTCAATTGAAGGATACTGAACAGTGGGTAGAAAAAACAATAAGATGTAGAACTATTGGGGATATGACTTGTACTGGTGTTGCAGAATCGAATGCAGTAACTTTAGAAGAAATTATTGAAGAAGTAGTGACAACAAGAGTTACCGAGAGAGGTGGTAGAGCTGACGATAAAAGATCGGAAGCAGCCATGGAAGACAGAAAGAAAGAAGGGTACTTTTAAAAAACAAAAACTATGAGCGAAACGAAAGGATATTTAGATATGGAGCTTTTACGCTTCACAACTGCAGGGAGTGTAGATGATGGGAAAAGCACTTTGATTGGAAGATTACTTTACGATAGTAAGGCAATTTTTGAAGATCAAATGGAATTACTAGAAGAAACAAGTAAGCAAAGAGGGGAAGAAGGTGTAAACCTTGCTTTATTAACTGATGGTTTAAGATCAGAAAGAGAGCAAGGAATTACTATTGATGTTGCTTACAGATACTTTGCAACTCCAAAAAGAAAGTTTATTATTGCTGATACTCCAGGACATATTCAGTACACTAGAAATATGGTTACAGGAGCTTCAACTGCAAACTTAGCGCTACTTTTAGTAGATGCAAGGCATGGTGTAATTGAGCAAACTAAAAGACATGCTTTTATTGCATCTCTTTTACAAATACCTCATATTGCGGTTTGTATTAATAAAATGGATTTAGTAGACCATAAGCAAGAAGCATTTGAGAAAATTAAAGCTGATTTTGAAAGTTTTGCTTCTAAATTAGAAATTAAAGATGTACACTTTATTCCTATTTCAGCTTTAAATGGAGATAATGTTGTTGACCGTTCCACAAACATGGATTGGTATGAAGGTTCTACTTTAATGCACCTCTTGGAAAACATTCATATTGGTTCAGATCAAAATCATGTAGATTGTAGATTCCCTGTGCAATTTGTTGTTCGTCCTCAATCCAAAGAACATCCAGATTATAGAGGGTATGCTGGAAGAATTGAAGGGGGTGTTTTTAAACCAGGAGATGATGTAACTGTACTTCCTTCTGGCTTTACCTCTAAGATTAAATCTATTGATACGTTTGATGGACCAATAGATGAGGCCTTTTCTCCAATGTCAGTTTGCATGACCTTAACGGATGATATTGACATTAGTAGAGGAGACATGTTAGTAAGAGAAAACAATAAACCAACTATAGAGCAAGATATTGATGTTATGATTTGTTGGATGAATGAAAAGAAACTAATTCCTAGAGGAAAGTACACAATTAGACATACAAGCCAAACTGCAAGATGTATCATTAAAGAGGTAAAGTATAAAATGGACATCAACACTTTACACAGAAATGAAGAAGATAGAGTAATTGGATTGAATGATATTGGAAGAATTACTATCCGTACCACTAAACCTTTATTCTTTGACAGCTATAGAAGAAATCGTAATACTGGAAGTATTATCCTGGTAGATGAAGCAACAAACGAAACAGTTGCTGCTGGAATGATAATCTAGCTAGTCTAGTTTCTTCATTATAGTTTTCGGATAATAGCTGACCCCCAAGCATCAGGAATTAAGATTGGTTTTTCTGTCTTGTCTTGCAAAAATTCATCCAAAGCCCTAGAGCAGGCAAAGTCAGATTCACTACTACTATAATCATGAACAAAAATAAAACCACCTTTTTCAAGTAATGGGTAAAAATATTCTAATCCAGATAATGTAGGTTCGTATTTATCAAAATCAAGTACTACAAGCGAAAAAGATTCTTCTTTCATTCCTTTAGTTGTTTCAGGGAAAAAACCTTTTTTAACAATTAATTTTTCTTTATCACCTCCAATATACTCTAACACAGCATCTACGTTTGTATTGTTAAACCTGTCATCTTTTTCTTTTCCCAAATCTCTAATATCAAAACCTTCAAAAGTATCAAATAAAAAATAAGTTTTATCAGGAACCAAAGAATGTATAAATTTACTTAAAGCACCTTTCCAAACCCCACATTCTGCAATATGTCCAGGAATATTTTCTTTTTTAATTTGTTCAATTGCTAATAATAAACTTCCATACCTAACAGGGTCAGATTTTGACAAAATATTTCTTCTCTGATACTTATTAAAATAAGGGATAACAAACCAATGTGACGCAAGGAATTCTTTATTAAAAGAAAAAATATGATAAATAAGCCTTTTTATCTTTTTCATAGCTAAATTTTATGTAAAGATAACAAAATCTAATATACTTACTTAATTTCTTTGCAATACATACAACTATTTTCTTAATTCAAAGTAAAGTTAATTGGAATTGTAAACATTACTCTTACAGATTTCCCTCTTTGTTTTCCTGGCTTATATTTTGGCAATGATTTTACAACTCTCATTGCTTCAGCATCTAAGTTTTTGTCTACACCTCTTACAATTTTTACATTTGTAACAGAACCTGATTTATCTACAATAAAACTAACATACACCTTTCCTGTAATATTATATTCTTTTGCAATTGCAGGGTATTTTACATGTTTCTGAATATACTTCATTAGCCCTAAATCTCCTCCAGGAAATTCTGGCATATTCTCTACTACCATAAAGAACTCTTCATCATCCTCTTCCTCAATTTCTATTTCCTCATCTTCATCCGATTCAGTATCTTCAATCTCAATTTCATTTTCAATCTCTACCTCATCTTCAACAATTTCAATCACTTCTGGTGGAGGTGGTGGAGGTGGTGGAGGTTTTACTTCTTGCTTAGTAATTGGAATGATTTCTTCTTCCAAATCATCCATTGAAAGCTGTCCTAAATTATAGGCTACTTTCTCATAACTTTTCCACTCAAAAGCACCTAGCACAATCACAAGCGCAAGTACAAGTCCTATTTGAAAAAATAGACCTTTCTTTCTTTCTAAGTTTACTTCTGGATTTTTCTTTGGTTCCATAATATTATTTTTTTAACCTACTAATTTTTGATATGCATCCGCATCTAACAAGGCATCTAACTCACTTGCATCAGAAACTGATATTTTGATTATCCAACCATCACCATAAGGATCAGAATTAATTAATTCAGGCTCATCTTCTAGCTTTTCATTAAACGCTAAAACCTCACCATTTATTGGCATAAACAAGTCCGATACCGTTTTAACAGCTTCAATAGAACCAAAAACTTCTTCATTTTCTAGCTCTTCTCCTTCAGTATCTACATCAACAAATACAATATCGCCAAGCTCTCCTTGCGCAAATTCAGTGATACCAATATAGGCATTACCATCTTCTACTCTTAACCACTCATGGTCCTTACTGTACTTTAATTCCTTTGGAAATTCCATTTAAATAATTTTTTTCAAAAATACATTTTTTTGTTAGTCCACAAAATTATCCGGCCAAGGTAAATCGTAGACTAAATCCTATATTAGTAATTGCACTTGGAAAAGTAGTTGAAATAAACGGATTAGTAACTACTCTATCATAAAACGCTTTAATATTCAACCTTTGATTAACAACATAATCAGCCGAAAATTTGATTTTAATTAACTGTTGCCCCATAGTTATTTGCTCATCATTCTCAGTTACTTTCCTTATAACCGTCTTGTTATTCATCAAATTAAAGTCCAATTTCAAATCCAAATCACTAGATATTTTTTTACCTCTCCCTCCAGAGAACATCTTAAACTCAACATCTTTAATTCTATAACCAACCCCAACAATATATTCTTGCGAACCCGTTTCGGTAATCTGATTATTCGCCATTGAGAGTGCCAACATTCTACTTCTTTTCATCTCAACCTTGGTAAGTAAACTATTTTTCCAAGTCATATCAATTTTAAATAATGGACTAAATTGCTCATTTATCGTTACTTGAGAAATTTCTTTCTGAACTTGATAACTCATATTATTCAAGTTAATATTGTCAGCAAATCCATCTTTATTTTCATCTTCATAATTAAGATTTGTTTGATAGGAACCAACCGAATAAGTAGATCGGTAAGCATGCCCAATACTAAACTGCTTAAATCTTTTTTTGATGTACGGAATTTTTATCAGCCCATCATAAGTAATTCGCCAATTAGGCAAAGGAATTGCTGGGAATGCCGTTAACTTGGAGTTAGCAGGATTACTACCGCTATAAGCCGCCAAAAAGGCAGGAATCATCACCTCTTGTGAAGTAGAACCATACCCACCAGTTAAGATAGTGTCATTATTAGCATACTCCACAGGGAAGCCAGTTGAAGGATCAATATAACCATTAAAATTAGGGTTTTGAGCCGCTAACTGTTTGGCAATATTATTTCTATAGGTTCTAAAATTATTAAATGTTACCGACTCATTATCCTCATTATCACTTCTAAAAGCTGTACCCCAAGAAATAAATGAAGTACTAAAGTTACCTGATTGTGTAGGACTAAATGAATTAAAGTCATTAATATCATCATCCCATCTGTAGTATTCTGTTTTATCATTAGAAGTTGTTCTGTTAGCCGTTAGTTCAATTCTAAATTGCTTTACAGGCTCAACTGTACTTCTTAATGTTAAGTTAGTTGATTCATTTGTTTTATACATAGTATTAAGTGCTGAACTATGCGTAATCCAACCATTTCTACCCGCCTGCTTTCTAATGTCTTTTTGGCTTCCAAAGGCAAAAGGCAATCCAGGAGAAAGATGTGACCAATCTTGCCCTAACACTTTTGATTGATTAAGATAACCTGGCAAGAATGTTCCTTGATTTTCAGAGTAATTAATGGATATATTTTTCATTCCAAGTGCAAAACGAGTCATGTGTTTTAAAAACTCAAATTTCTTTTTCTTTTCTCCATCATTTTCTTCTTGTTCTTTCCTATTCCTAACACTACTTCTCCCTCTACCTCTTCTGTTACCTTGATTTAATTTTTTAAAGTAAGGTACTTTATTATAAAGTGTAGTCAAATTAATTTGCCCATTATACTGCTTGGAATTTGAATTCTGAATTGTGTGTCCAAGATGAGAAATAGCTGGCAATGCAGCTGTCCAATCATAATTAGCATTATACCTTGTGCTTAATGAAATAAAATTAATAATCGGAATTTTATTTAGCGGCACTTGATAGTTCATTCCAAAAGTTTGATGGTAGGAAGTTGCTCTACCAAAATCCCAAACATTGTTCCAAATTGTATCCATTTTTGCTTTATAATCTGGATCACTTTTATCTAACATTCCTGCTGGCTCATCAATATTTGCCCTTTGATTTACGGCAAAATCTAATTTTAAAGTTCTGGTTAAATCATACTTTAACTCGTATGACCTGTTCCAATTAAAAATCTTATTGTAAGTAGGATAAATAAGCATATTCGAATTACTTATATTCCTTACTTTAGTCTCATTATAATTTCTATCAATATCAGTTCTGAAAGAAAATGATTTTGGCATAGTGTTAAAATTAAAGTCCTTTATCAACCTAAAGTAAGCTGATTTTGGGAACTTAATTTTAGAAAACGGTTTAATATTTTTTGGCTGAGTATTAAAATTATAGGTTAAAGCTCCTCTATAATTAGCGGTTCGGTTGTACTCAGTATTTATATTTCTAATTGATGTTTCATTCTTTGAATAAGAAACGGAAAAATTCTCCACATCATATAGTCTAGGCTTTTTAGCTTTTGCCCCTTTTTTCTGAACTTTTGTTTTTCTTACATTGGTAAAGTTAATACTTTTCCTTTTTACATAATCCTGCACGATATGTTTTAAGTTATCTTTTTCAACTGTACTAGGTAAGTTTGCTAATGATTCTGATAAAAGAATATCAGGGTCAAGTGGATTGTATTGAGGGTTTTTAATTGCCTCCGATCTTCCAATATACATAGGTACTTTTACACCATAATTTTCAGGCAATAACTTACCTAAATTAAAGGTAGAGGAAAAGTCATATTGATAGGCATTGTATTTTTGGCGTTCGTTTACTTTCTTTTCAATACTCCCAAAACCAACAGTACTCATATTCCCTGACAAAGTAACATTTCCAAAATCAGCCAAGCGTGCTGTAACCCTACTATTTGCAGCCCAACCTCCTTGCTCATCAAATTCTGTAAGGCGCAACTCATTCACCCATATTTGCCCACATTTCGACATCCCATCATCCGTATCTTCCATTGATTTTTTCTTAGGATTCCTCACCCCAATCATAATCGTTTTTACCTGTGCTAAATTAGGATTACCAACAACAGTAACCTTACCACCACTCGTGTATTTTATATACGGAGAGGATACATCTGCATTATTATAGTTTCTATCTTGTTTTGCTTGTTTTAATATATCAAACGCAATATCAATTTCATTTTGTGATGGCCAAATATCATACGGACTTGAAGCGCCATGAGCTGTTGCTTTTAAAGCAATTTCATATTCATAATAGTTGGACGTAAAATCAGTTCCTAATCGCAAGAAACAAGATAAATCTCCATCTCTTAAATCATCTTCTTCTCCCTCAGCATGCACAAACATTTTTATACGCTTATAAGTTCTAACATCAATATCAGATGTTTTATAAGTTGCCCTAGAATCTCCATCTTTTAAATCACATACTTTTAATACTAATGACTGTTCATTTTGCTGTCTCTGAGCTGTAGTTGTATTATCCAGTTCTTGCTCAATACCTGGAGGCAATACATATTTAATTGGGCTTCTATTTCCGTTCTCTTCAATATTTACAGCCGACACATCAAAAGTAGTTTCTTGCTCATCATCAATAGGAATGTATTCACCAGGTTCTGATAATGAAAAATTATACCTCCTCCACTCTCCTCTTACCAATTCAAAAGTTGCAAAACGACAAATAATTGGCTGACTAAAATCAGTAAGTGCTAGCCTCATAAATCGGATAGATTTAAAATCTCTAATCCCACCAACAACTTTATTTGGTTGATAAACTGGCACCCTAAACTGATACCAAGTAACATCTCTTGTAGCCCCATTTTCTGTTTTTACATATGCTACAAATTTATCAGCAATATAATTGCTTCCAACATTCATTTCTTCAGGAGCTAACCTTATTTTATATTGAAAATAACTTTCTGTTTCGCTTAAAGTATGATCTCTATTTAAGTCCTCAGTATTTGGCTGTGATGTAGCGGCAGTAGGATAACTTTCAGGCGAATTTTCTGTAGTAACTGAATTCCCTTCTGTGTTATTATAGTTTTTATATCTATCTAATATTGCGGTAGATTTACTATCAAAATCACTCCCTCTAAAATAATGAAAATCATCAGCAGAAGGATCTTTTACTGCATTACCATAAGCAGTAGAAGTTGCACCATATACAGCTGCTAATTGCTGAATATACACTGAGTCAAAAAAGAGTTTTTCATCCGTATTTCTTAGTCCATCCAACCCAACATCTTGAAACGCTCTTGAAGTAGGGTCGTTATCAAATGCTTCAACAATAGAAAAGTTAGTAGGCACTCTTCCCCATGCAGTTGTATCCACATCCTCAACAGTTGCTGAGGTTGGCAAGCCATTCTCAAAACTTTTATAACCATCTTTTAGCACATCTTCTGATACATTCCCTAATTGAAGATACATATCACCTCCAGTATGAAACTCTTCCCCATCTTCTTTATTAAAAGGATCCATCATCCAAAACTCAACAAACTCAATATTTGCAGCCTCAAAATCATTTGTTTCAAGCTTTCGCATTATCCCACCCCAACTTTTATTTGGAGTTACTAATTTTCCATTTGCATTAATCCCATCAACAGTATAATTATAAGGACCTCTTTCTTCAGGGTAATAAGCCAAGTCCAACACTGAAAGGTTTGTTATTTGACTTCCTAAATGGGGGTCTTTATTTGGGAAAACTTCCGTTTCCAACACCTCACGAACATAATGATAGGACTGCTGTGGGATTTTACTACCATCAGGTAAAATTATATTTACATTTACATTTGGCGGTGTAATAGAAGTACTTCTAAAAAATAATGGATCAATTGTGTACCAGGCTAATTTTGCTCTTTTATACCCCAATATCAAATCATTATTTTCACTTGAATTTTCAAATAAATTTTCTTGTCCCTGAGGAATACTTGACAACTTCCATGAACCCATACTTTTTATATCAATGGAAGTTCTACTAGATTCAAAATCATCAATATAAGAAGTTCCCTCCTCTCCAACAGCACTATGATGCCCAGGAATAAGGTGTGCAAATTCTCCAGTAGCAATCAATCTTGATTTAGCTTTTGTTTCAATAAGTGGCAATTTATCAATCATGGTAGTAAGCCAAGGTACTTCCGTTTGATAATTAGCATCTAATCCCCAAATAGTATTGGAAATAGGCTCGTCTCCTGAGTTAATTTTTGTTGTATACGGTCGTTCTGTCAACCTCAGCATTGTAGCTCCAAGCAAAAAGTCCTTATTTATTTCATAATCAGCATGCAGTCCAACTAAAGTTTTATTCTGAATTCCAAACATGGAATTATTCTCCAAGGAAATCTTTATTGGAACGCCTGAACTTAATATTCCATCATTAATAATGGTAACACGACCAAGCATATAATCAACCGTGTAATCCTGATTTTCAACTAGTTTTTGCGAACCAGCAGTTACCGTTACCGAACCTTCAGGAACATTCATGGCATTAAGTCTAATTTCAGCTCCTGATGAAGATTGATAAGTCCCTTTTAATCTAAATTTATTTTTTTCAGGGAACTGCTGTGCAACCGTTAAAGTGGAATCGTATAAAATCTGATATGAATATTTATCAGCAGTTGTCGAATTACTAAATTGATTGGCTAAATAATTCCCAAATGGTTCTCTTACAGGAAAAATTATTCTCCCGTTAGATGACTTAGCAGTTATTCCTTCAATAAAATCAAATACTCCATCTGACTGCACATTCATCTGCTGATTTAACCTATCTAAATTCAATAATTTGATTAAAGGCTTTCCATTTATATTTTGTTCTTCTTGCTCCGTTAGGTAATTTGTTAATGCCCCAGATTCTTCAGTATTTTCATACACAATATCCAAAATAAAACCATCTTTACTCATTTGATAAGCACCAATGGCATAGATATTTTTCATCATTAAATCCCAGTTAGGTAGTGATGGCGTAAAGTTTGTTCCTTTTAATAATTTTAAGATAAGCGCATCTGGAGCTGTAGGACCAGTAGTACTCAACTCCCCCACTTGATAAGTTTCACTCCCTATGGTATATTGAAAAGCAACAGCCAAAACCTCATCATTATTTAGCGATTGATTAAGAGAAATATACCCAAGCTGGCTATTGAACGAAAATTCAGATGCAGATAGTTTTCTTGCTCTTTCTAATTTTTCATAATCTGTACCGTTAGCTAAGGGAGTGGATTGCAATATATTATTTACTTCATTGATATTTCGTACCCCTGCATAGCTTGATGTAAGTGAAGCAAACATATTATTTGCGGCAGCATTATCAGGGAAATTACCGGCATTGGAACTTGAAAAAGAGGAATTATAAATATTACCATTCGTTTCTCCTAAATCCAAAAAGGAGACAATATTTCTTGTATCATTTGTAGTACCCGTTTTATTGGTTACCCAAACTTCTATTTTAGTAATATTTATACCAGAATTAATGAAAGGTAAATTCTTTAAAGCATCATCATATTTGTCTTTAAAGTAATGCGCTAAGAAATAATGTTTATTTGCTTCATATTGGTCAGCATACACATCAAATTCTGATGTTTGAGCACCACCACTTACTTCAATTTCTGATTTTGTACTTTTTTGTTGAGAGAGAATACCGGTAATTGTTGTACGACCGAATTGCAATTGCGTTTTAAATCCGAATAAGGATTGACTACCCGTAATTAAAGTTCCATTAAGCGGTAAACTTACATTTCCAACTTCAATTTTTTTAATAATTTCATCTTCATATCCTGTATACTCAACCTTCATCTGATTCTCAAAATCAAAAGTAGTTTCAGTATTAAAATTAGCGGTTACCTTTAACTTATCGCCAATCTTACCAATCACATTCATTTGAATTTTTTCTTGGAAATCAAAAGAGGTAGTTTTTCTTTGTTCTTCTGTTAGAGATGGATTATCAATTCTATTTATTTTAAGTCCGAAAATTAATTCAGCCGACCCTTGCGGGCGAATATCTACTGCATTACCTCCAAATACTCTATCAAAAGATTTTCCAGGAATAAATAATTTTGGCAAGCCAAGGGCTGAGGTTTGATTTCCTGCTCTTTCTTTAGAACGCAAATTCCAATAATCCTTAACTGATTTATTTTGCGCATATTTTTGGTAATCAGAAAAACTCATTATTTTGGGCTCTCCATAATCCAATTCGCCTATTTTTTGTTGTACTAAATAAGTATTTGTTAACGGGTCATAAACAACTGACGAATTAAAGTTAGGAGGTGTATTCATAAATAATCCACCTGATTGAGATCCTGAAAATGGAAACACAAGAGTGCTATCAGAAGCAGATTGCCCTGAAGCATTTACACTTATAGCAAGTGTAAATAATAAGAATGATATGTAATAAAAGATTGCTTTTTTCAATTTCAACAAGAAGTTACATCTGGCTTAATGCAGTTTTAACTAAATCCTCAACACTAGCAATTTCAGGGTTTGATTTAAGTACTTTATCAATTTTACTTTCAGCACCTTTTTTAGCAAATCCTAACGCTAGTAGTGCAGATAACGCTTCATCCTTAATAGTATTGTCTATTTTATCAAACAATAAATCAGAGGTAGGCATGCCTTTTGCAACCTTATCTTTCAAATCAATAATTATTCTTTGTGCTGTTTTAGCACCAATACCTTTTACACTTTGCACC
>Ga0233426_10000702_pt1 | contig 34085 bp, 41 predicted proteins | sample SI_118_April2016_6_FD_179875 | JGI IMG/M metagenome (GOLD analysis project Ga0233426, IMG submission 179875) | Seawater microbial communities from Saanich Inlet, British Columbia, Canada - SI_118_April2016_10_MG | ecosystem: Environmental > Aquatic > Marine > Inlet | place: Canada: British... | reverse complement strand
TGCCCGCATCCTTGATCGCAGAAATCAGGTTTTCAGGGATACCGCAAAGGCCAAACCCGCCCGCCGCGATCAGCATTCCGTCAAACAAAAGCCCATCAAGAGCCTCAGTCGCGGAGGTGTAAACTTTACTCATTTGGGTCTCCTCGTTGCATTTGAAATGATGTTTACGCCTGCCTGCAGCAGGTTACAAGTTGGTGTTATTCAAACCCGAAAGAGGCAGCCATTTCACCGATCAAAGTGGAGTGAAACGCCTGCATTCGTAGGTTGGGTTGGCGTGCGATCATGATTTCGCCTAGCGGATCGGGCGCGCTGGTTTCACTGCCTGCCATTTGTGCGATTACTGCGTGACCGCAGAAGGGGACGTAAACTTCGGAGTAGCCGCCTTCATGGACGAGGACGAGTTTTCCGTCGCAAATATCGGCGGCGGTTTCCATCATCAGTTCGGTCATCATCGCGAATGTTTGCGGGGTGCACAGCATGTGGGCCAGTGGATCAAGGGCCGATGCGTCAAAGCCGCAGGCGACGATGATGATGTCTGGGGCGAAATCTGTGAGCGCGGGGATGACGATGCGTTCGAGTGTTTCGAGGTAGGCGGCGTGGCCACATCCAGGCGGCAATGGGACGTTGATATTGTAGCCCTCGCCTGCGTCTGAGCCGCGATCGGACACATCGCCGGTGTCGATGGGGTAGTTGTGTTCTTGGTGGATTGAAATGGTCAGAACATCGTCGCGGTCGTAGTAGATCGCCTCGGTTCCGTTGCCGTGATGCACATCCCAATCAAGGATCGCGACCCGTTCTGCACCGCCATTTGCGATGGCATCTTCGACGCCAACTGCGATGTTATTCAGCAGGCAAAAGCCATTCGGGAAATCGGGAAGACAGTGATGACCGGGGGGGCGTGATAGGGCATAGGCATTGTCGTATTTACCCGAAAGCACGTCTGCGATTGCGCTTGTCGCGAGGCCAGCGGAGAGCGCGGCGATTTCGTATCCGCCTTGTGCAAACGGTGTGCGCAGGCCAAGTTCGCCGCCGCCGTTATCCGACATCTCTTTAAAATTATTGAGGTATTCTGGCGGGTGAACGCGGGCGAGGGTTTCAAAATCTGCGGGATCGGCAGAATTTACGTGAACTTCGGACAACAAACCCGTGACGTCCATCAGGTTTTTGAGGCGCCGTTTTGTTTCTGGATTTTCAGGCAATCCGCCCATCGTTGGTTGGACGTTTCCACCAATTTGTAGGGTGAAAGCATAGTTGCCGCCGCCGTGCCAAAAACATTTTTCGTCCCAATAAAAACCTGTGCGCATGTCCGCCCTCGAAGTTGAAGAATCGACGGGTAGTTTGGCAGGGAGGGCAGGTTTGGCAATGGTTAATTGTTGGCGGTTAACTAGGGTTTGTCAGCGAACCGATAGCTGCCTTCGGGCAAATCCAACGCGGCTTGTAAATCGCGCAATTGTGCCATCGAGAGGTTGATAACATTGGTTTTTTCAGTGCGTGGATCGTATTGTTCCAACGTGATAACACTGGCAAACGCGGAAATTGTGATGTCGTCTTGCAAAGGATGCGGGCCATCGTCAATCAGCGTGACAACGGTGGCGTCAAATTCGTGTTCAATGGTAAACATGGGGTCAGCGTAACGAGGGGACGGGCATGATACAAATTGAAAATGTGCTGACGGATCGCGGGTCGAAATACGCGGTGACGGGCGGCGTTGTTTCGGATCGAAAAGACGCTGATGCCTTTGTTAAGGCGCTGAAACGCAAGAAGAAATTTTCGAAAGCGACGCATAACACTTGGGCGGTTATTTTGGCCGGTGGAGAGCAGGTTAAAAGCGATGATGGGGAAAGTGGCGCGGGAATGGTGATCCTGCGGATGCTGGAACGCGACGGGATTGAGGGCGAAATCGTTGTTGTGACGCGGTGGTATGGCGGTGTGCATTTGGGGGGCGATCGGTTTCGCCATGTGCAGACCTGTGTTCGGGCGTATCTGGACGCTAGGCCCTAAGTTTTGCGATACCTTTTGCGACGCTCCACCCGATCAGAATGAACACGAAATTCGCGACGGTGGAAAAACCGTAAAAGACCATCCGGGTGCCAAATTCCATGTTGTTCAGGAACGGATACGGCAGGCCCGCGGTGACGGTTCCGATGGGTTTGGCATTCAGTGGATGCAGCACCAACTCGGCCCACGCTGGGTAAGCGATGCCAAGGATGATTGCTGCGTAGAAGACTGGTTTTAAACGAGAAAACACGCCCAAAATCAGGAATACGCCGATCCACATGAGGATGGGGCCAAGCACGTGGAGGTAATATTCTTTCCACCAAATGGTGCCTTCTACCGGCGATACTTTCAGCGGATCCATAAAATACAGCCGCCAATATTGGACGACAACGGCCATGTTCATCACCACCACAAAAGAGACGAAACTCTCCCATTTTTGTGTGGTTTTTCCTGTACTTAGCCGCAGCATTTGGCCCGCGACAATGAGGTTCGCCGTTAACGTCCAAATGGTAAGATATCGGAATTGCCAGCCGAACATGGCGGGGTCGATATCGCGGAATTGTTCCAATGAATAGAACACGGTAAGTAGAAAAATGATGATGCGGAACGACTTAATCATGCGACCACCGTAACGGCGCAAAGAAATGCGCGCAACGGGGCGGATGCTCGGTTAACTTTTGGAGCGTACGCTGCCTTTTTGAGGCCCGAAAAAAGGCTGCAAAGCGTATGCAAACGGTATGCAAAGCGTATGGCACCTGTATGGCACTTTTAACGTTAACTATTGACGCAACAGACGTTAAAATCTGGTAAATTCGATCAGAGAACGCGGACTTGTGTGCCCACGGGGGTGATCTCGAACAGCTCTTCGACCATGAAGTTGAACAGGCCGATACACCCAGAGGAGGACTTGCGCCCGATCTTGCGTGTGTCGTGCGTGCCGTGGATCAAATAGGCGGGCCAATCCAGATACATCGCGCGGGTGCCAAGCGGATTTCCGAACTCGCCCCCTGCCATTGTCACGGGCAAAGATGGGTCGCGTTCGCGCATGTTGGCGGTCGGGGTCCAGCTGGGATTGTTTTTCTTGCGCACGATTTTGGTCAGGCCGCGTCTTGTCAGCTCGTCTGTTTGGGGAACCGACGTGGGGTAGATGCGGTAATCGCCGTTTTCGGGGTTCCAGTAATGCAGCGCACGCCCAAAGGTATCGCAAAGGATCGTCACGCGATCGAGCGCGGTAAAATGGTCCTGCCAGTTTTGCGCCAGAAAACCAGATGCGTTGCGCTGAACCGAATTCAGTTCGGCGCGCAAAATGCTCGGCGTGGCCAAAGTGGCAGCCGTGGCGGCGATAAATCTGCGTCGTGTTGTCTTGGTCATGACCTGCGGTCCGATTGTTTGGTTGCGCTTAGCTAGCAGATAGGGACGGTTTGGGAAAGATTTAAGGGGTCACATCGCCGTTATCGCCAAAATACCGCGAACCGACCAACGCGCAGGTCCAAAAAAGCGCGATCAGTCGATTTGCTGGAGGCGGGTTTCGAGGTTTTCCAGTTTTTCGAGCGCGGCTGAAAGGGTTTCTTTCAACTGGGTGATTTCACCGAGCGCGTCGTTGATGCCTTCGGGACGATCGTGGGTTTGTTCAATGTGGTCGGTGCCGTTGCTGTTGCCTGTGATCAGCCACATGATCGAGATGTTGAGCAGACCCGCGAGCATTTGAATGCGGTTGGAACGGGGTTCGCGCTCGTCTGCTTCCCACGCCTCAATTGCGTCGAGTGGCACGCCGAGTTTTTCGCTCAAGGCGGCTTCGCTCAAGCCTTTGGCCTTGCGGGCCGCTTGAAGGCGGTTGCCGAGCGTTGTGGTTGAGGCTTCGAATGGGGTGGCTTGATCGTGCGATGTGTCAGGCAAAGGGGGTTTCAGTGGTGAGGACGGTTGAGGGTGAAGGGGGGGTGTAGAGGAAAGGGGAGGGGAGGGCAAATGTGGGGTTGGTGGTGTCGGGCTGAAGCCCGACCTACGAGTTGTGGTTCAGAAGATTTCTTTGGTGAATATTTTTCGTGTTGGGTCTTCACTTGCTGTCTCTTGTAATTGTTCGGTTACAGTAAACCCAGCATTTATGAACAGGTTTTCGGAGGCGTGATTTCCGCTCCAAACATCGGCAATGACTGCATCTAATCTCTGAGATTTTGCCTTGTCGGAAATGAAAGACAGAAGAGTATGCGCAATTCGGTTTCGTCGGAAAGGTGGTTCTACAGCTATATCAATGATGTAAGTGCAGCCATTGAAAGTATTGGTTCGCCCTGTTTTGAACATTACGAACCCAACGAATTCCGAGTTTGATTTGGCAACTAAGATCGTTTCAGAGAGTTTCCTTCTATTTCGCCAATCTAGTAGAAATTGATCTTCGATGGTTGCTTGAACGGACGGGAAACACTCTATCGGGAAAGCAGTCGGAACTAATTCATGGTGTTCCCAAAATGTGCTTTCAGAAAGGCGAATTATGGGTTCTCGGTCTTCCCAAACTGCTTGTTCTATTTTCAAGTGCATGAAATTTATTATTAGATTTGGGTAGGTCGCGCAAGCGGCCCGCGCCTGACCTCCCCCATGGGAGGGCGCATTGGTGGGGTTGTGCTTGGTGCTAGGGGAGTGGAGTGCGCCCTCCCGAGGTCAGGCGCGTGCCTTGGTTGAGGTTTGCTATCGACGCTTCATGTAAGTCGCTGTAGCAAAATCTACAAATGCGATTGCACAAGACGCGGCAAGTCGTGCATGTCGAGGTTCTAACCCATAGTGATTTCCATCACGTCCATGACCTGAACCGTACAACCCACGTAATTCGGCAATGCCCTTCGTAACTGAAGTTAAATTGCTCAAAGTGCGCTTGATGATTTCGGCGCCCTTTGCCTCGCTTGGTATTCCCTCAGGGACAAGTCCTAAAACTTTGCACATCTTTTTAGATAGTGTTGGCAAATCGTCTTTTGGGGAAACTTCAATATTGAATTCATCAAGGATAGCTTTGCAGCAAGATTCAACTAAATCCTTCGATGTTCCAATCGCCAAGGCAGGGTCGGATTCTACTGAGTTTTGAATTCTATCTATCTCGGTTTGCATCCAGTTTGATTGAAGGATTTCAGCGGCAGATGTTGCACGATTTATTTTACTTTGAAACTCCTCGGATTTTTTTGCAATATAGACAGCCCTTCCAGCTATTTTTTCCGCCTCGACGAGTTGAATGCCCGCCAATGAAAGCTGGTCATTGTAGTGTTCGACAAGTTCTAAAGCCTGTTCACGGTCAGGTCGGACAACAGGGTGGACAGTCTCGCATAAAAAACGCAAAAATTTTTCATCGTTGCATCTTAACAATCCAAATCGTTTGTCTGAGAATATCCAGTCGTCTTCCCAATCAAAATTGAAATCACGATGCATGTAGATGTCGTCGTTTGCCGTTGAATAACGAGTATCATATGAAGGGAGCGCTTCTAAATCATATAGGCGAGAGAGAAAATCTACATCTCCGAGTTCTCCACTGAAACAAACTCCAGCAAGACGAATCCCGTCAAATATGTTGTTTCGAATTTTACTTGAAATCAGTTGCCAATCCTCCCCCACAAATCATACTCACTCGCCTCATCAACTTCAACGCTAACCAAATCCCCAGCGTTCAACCCTTCAAACCCCTCATCAATGAACAGGTTGCCGTCGATCTCGGGCGCATCGCTCATCGTGCGACACGTCGCTCCGTCATCCTCAACACTGTCCACAATCACCTGCATGGTCGTGCCAACTTTGGCTTCCAGTTTCGCCTCAGAAATCGCTTGGGATTTTTCCATGAAGCGGTTCCAGCGGTCTTGTTTGACGTCGGCGTCCACGTGATCGGGCAGGGCGTTTGATCGCGCGCCGTCGACGTTTTCGTATTGGAAGCAGCCGACGCGGTCGAGTTGAGCTTCGTCGAGCCAATCGAGGAGGTGTTCGAACTCGGCCTCGGTTTCGCCGGGGTAGCCGACGATGAAGGTGGAGCGCAGGGTGATGTCTGGGCACTGGGCGCGCCATGCGGCGATTTCATCCAGCGTTTTGGCGGAGGCTGCGGGGCGGGCCATGCGTTTGAGCACGTCTGGGTGGGAGTGTTGGAACGGGATGTCGAGGTAGGGCAGCAGGCCGTTTGACGGGTCTGCCATGATCGGAATCAGGTCGCGCACGAACGGGTAGGGGTAGACGTAGTGGAGGCGCACCCATGCGCCGAGTGTCCCAAGTTCGCGGGCGAGGTCGACGATGTGGGAGCGGACTTCGCCATCCTTCCACGGGTTCATGTCGTGGCGGCGGTCTAACCCGTAGGCGGAGGTGTCTTGGGAGATGACGAGGAGTTCTTTGACGCCTGCATCCACCAGCTTTTCTGCTTCGCGCAGGATCGCGTGGGCAGGGCGGGAGGCAAGGCGTCCGCGCATGTCTGGGATGATGCAGAATTTGCACTTGTGGTTACAGCCCTCTGATATCTTGAGGTAGCTGTAGTGGCGCGGCGTGAGGGTGACGTTTTGGGCGGGCAGCAGATCGACGAAGGGGTCGGGGCTGGGCGGAACGGCGGTGTGGACCGCGTCGAGCACCTGTTCGTATTGGTGCGGGCCGGTGACCGCGAGGATTTGGGGGTGATGTTCGCGGATGTAATCGGGTTCTGCGCCGAGGCAGCCCGTGACGATGACTTTGCCGTTGGCTTGGAGCGCTTCGCCGATGGCATCGAGTGATTCAGCCTTGGCGCTGTCGAGGAAGCCGCAGGTGTTGACGATCACCGCTTCTGCGCCCGCGTAATCGGGGGAAATGGCGTAGCCCTCGGCGCGCAGGCGGGTGAGGATGCGTTCAGAGTCCACCAGCGCCTTGGGGCAACCGAGGCTGACCATGCCGATTTTAGGTTGGTTGGGGCGCGCGTCGCCATTCAGAATGGCTTTGGGCGCGAGATCGGGGCGGAGGCTGGGTGGGTTCTGGCTCATGCCCGTCCTATAACGAGGCGTGCGGGTAGGGGGAAGAGGCGGGTTATTGAGAGGCCAAGTCTTTTTTGGCTTGGGCGTGGCCTTGCTTGGCGGCTGTTTTCAAATAGGCTTGCGCTTTGGCGCTGTCCGCATCGACGCCGTTTCCATCGCGGTACATTGTGTGCAGCAGGTAGCTGGAGTTGGATTGATCGCGTTTTGAGGCCTCTTGCAGGTAGGTAACCGCGCTGGAGGCGGAGCCGCCTACGATTTCGCCGTTGAACAAAATTGTGCCAACGTAATCAAGCGCGTAGGGGTAGAGTTTATTCGCGGATTTAAACAGCAGATCGAGCGCGGCCTTTTGTTCGCCGTCGGTTTTTGCCGATTTGTAATCCATTTTTCCAAGAGCATACATCGAGGGGTAATGTTCGTAGGACGCCCCTTCGAGAAAGGCGCGGCGGGCTTTCTGAGCGTCTTTGGCGGTGTAAAGCCCGTCTTGGTGCAGGGTTCCAAGGTGGTAAAATGCGGCTGGATATTCCAGTTCCCACGCGGCGAGGCGCATCAGTTTGAGCGCGGCGGGGTTTTCGGTTTTGTCATAGGCGCGGCCCAATTGGTAGACGATGCGGGGGATGTTTCCGTTCAGTTCACGCGCCGTTGCGCAGGCCTGAACGGCCCTGTCGTTTGGGATGTCTTTCCACGCCGTTGGCGCTGCGGTGCGATTTGCGTCCCATGCGTGGGCGGTTGATGCGTCGCAGCGCTGCAAGGCTTGTGCTGCATCAGATTTGGCCTGCGCGGCGGTGTGCTGACGGTCGTCCTCGGCGGCGATATCAAAGTTCACAAACCCAATTGCGCGGCTTAATGCGGCGCGCGATCCCGTCAGCGGAATGGCGTAACGGCTTTTGTCGTTGATAAAGGTCAGCTTGCTGGCGGATTGCACCAATTCAAGGATGTCTTGGCCGACGGGGAAATTTACAGTGCTGAATTCTTGGCCGAGACGGGGGTCAAATTTTATCAACTCTTTTTTCAGGGAATAAGTTCGCCCAGAGCCATCACTGTTGGTGAATTGTAGCTTGGGAACGCCAATTCTGGTGACGCCATCAAGGCCAAGGTTAATGTACCATGTTTGGTTCAAAGGATTGTAATAAATGGAGGCTGTTTCTTGGAAGGTGACAGCATGAACGCGGTTTCCGCTGAGCGTTTCGGAGTAGCGCCAGCTTTGTGCGTGGATCGGTGCAGTAAGTGCCAACAGTGAAATCAGGAGGAGCGCGATAAAGCGGGTGGTGATGTGCATAATACTGTCCTTTACTTTGGGTATTTTAGACAATGGCTTGGGTTTTGCAAATAAAACTGTGGGGTGTGTTTCGGGGTTGCACTTGATTTGTTCGGGCGTGTGTGGCTGACTTATTCGCGAGTTTAGGGAGCCAGTTTATGCAGTATCCAACGCGCACGCGCCATTGCCAGAACCATCATCTTGATAGCACGCGGTGGGATCATTTTCAGCCGCGCAGCGATGATATTTGCATTGCGACGTCGATGAAGGCGGGCACGACGTGGACGCAGGCGATTGTGGCGAATTTGCTGCATCCGAACGGGGAATTTCCCGCCCCTGTTTGGACGTTGAACCCGTGGATTGATTTTCGCGGTGTGCCGCTCGATCTGATTATGGACGGGTTGGAGGCGCAGGATCATCGGCGCTGTGTTAAAACCCATTTACCGATGGAGAGCCTACGGTTTTTACCAGAGTTGAAGTATATTTTTGTGAGCCGTGACGGGCGGGATGTGGCGATGTCTTTGTGGAACCACTGGTCGAAATATAGCGAGCTGGCGTATGCTGAGGCGAACGACACGCCGGGGTTGGTGGGGGATAAATTCCCAGAACCTTCGGGGGATTTCCATGACTACGTGAAAGAGTTTTTCAGCCGTGGCTGGTTTGAGTGGGAGAGCGATGGTTATCCGTTTTGGTCGCATTTGCACAACGTGCAATCGTGGTGGGAGTGGCGCCATTTGCCGAATGTTTTGTTCCTGCATTACGGAGATATGAAGGCCGATACGGCGGGTGCGATTGGCAAGATTGCGGCGTTTCTGGATTTGGATGTGGATGATGCGCGGATCGTCGATGTAGAGGCGCGTTGCACGATGAAGGCGATGCGCGCGGATGCGGATAATTACGTGCCCGATGGCGGATCAAGTTGGAAGGGCGGGGCGAAGACGTTCATCCACAAAGGCGTGAACGGGCGTTGGCGCGATGTGATGACGGAGGCGGAATTGGCGCTGTACGAAAAGGCCTGTGATCGGGTGCTGGATGATGATGCCCGCCGTTGGCTGGAAGAGGGTGGCGCGGTTTGAAGCTGGTTCACGGACATTTGCCGATTGATGCGCCTGCGGGCGTGCAGGGCTGGGACATTGATCCCTATTCCCCAGAAGTGCAGGCTGATCCCGTGCCCTATTACGCGCAGTTGCGCGAGCGGGGGCCGTTTTCGTATTTGACGCGGTATTCGATGCTGGCCTGCGGGCGCTACGATGTGGTGCGCGAGGTGTTTTCGGATCACGGACGGTTTGTGTCGTCGCGCGGCGTTGGCGTGCAGGATTTTGCACTAGAGGAACCCTGGCGACCCCATTCGATTATTTTGGAGGTGGACCCGCCCTATCACAACCGCACGCGGCGCGTTTTGATGCGGGCGTTGTCGCCAAAGGCTGTGGCGGATTTGCGCGCGTATTTTCTGGATGAAGCGCGCGATTTGGTTTCTGATTTGGTGGCGCAGGGGGAATTTGAGGCCGTGGAAGCCTTGGCGGAAACTTATCCGACGCGCGTGTTTCCAAAGGCGGTGGGGATGAAACTGTCGGATCGGCGCAAATTGGTGGATCACGGTTCAATGGTGTTTAACGCGCTGGGGCCAGACAACGCGCAGCGCCAAACCGCGATGGCGATGGGGCCAGAAATTATCCCCTGGGTGATGGAGCAGTGTAAGCGAGAGAACCTGACAGATGACGGCATTGGGGCGGCGATTTATGCCAGTGCGGATGAGGAATTGGTGTCTGAGGCCGAGGCTGGAATGTTGGTGCGATCCCTGTTGTCGGCGGGGATTGATACCACCGTGACGGGCATCGGCAACGCAGTTTGGACGTTGTCGCAGAACCCTGAACAATTTGCGGCGTTGCGGGCTGATCCATCGCTGGCAATGGGCGCGTTTGATGAGACGATGCGCCTAACTTCGCCCGTGGCGGCGTTTTGTCGAACGGCCTGCGTGGATACTGAGGTGGCTGGGATAAAGATTGCCGAGGGGACGAAAATCCTGTGCGTTTTGGGCGCGGCGAATTTGGACAGCGCGAAGTTTGAAGAGGCGGAACGTTTTGATATCAAACGCAAAACTGCGGGTCATCTGGCGCTGGGCGTTGGGGTGCACATGTGCGTGGGGCAGAATATCGCGCGGGCCGAGGGGCAAGCGATTTTGACGGCAATTGCAGAGCAGGTTGGGGTGATTGAACCTGCGGGGGATGCGGTTTGGCGGCCCAATAATGCGATGCATGCGTTGGAGAGTTTGCCGGTTCGGTTTGGGTAGTTTCTGATTGGTGGCGGGCTGAAGCCCGCCCTACGGTTTATTGGCTCTCGGGCATTGCTTCGCAAAACCCTGCCGCCGACGTTTGAAAGGCCAAACGTCCTAGTCAAAAACGGCCATACCGAGCCACTGACAGATGAGGGCGGGGGTTTCTTTGCCTTCGATCTCGATTGTGAGTTCGTGTTCTTGCAGCAGTTGGGTGGCGGATTTTTGCAGGACGGAATTGAGTTTGAAGCGGCCTCGGATTCTGTCGCCCGACAGGACGGGGGACAAGAAGCGGACTTTGTTAAAGCCGTAGTTGATGCCCATGGTTTGGCCGTCGAATTTGGTGAAGGTTTCGATCGCGAATTTGGAGGCCATCGAGAGGGTTAGAAAACCGTGGGCGATGGTTCCGCCAAAGGGTGTTTCAGCGGCGGCGCGGACGGGATCGGTGTGAATCCACTGTGGATCATCGGTGATTTCTGCGAACACGTCGATGCGGGCTTGATCAATTGTGACCCAGTCGGACAGGCCTGTTTGCGTCCCAATGCGGGCGGTTTGTGCGGCTGCGGCTTTTTCGATCATCTGCGTGTTCCCTGATGTGTTTCATCGGGATTAGAGGCCAAGCGTTGCGCCGTGTCCATTGGGACGTGGCGTTTTTTCGGTTTGTGGCCTTGCGGTTAGCAATGCGAGCGGCAAGGATACGGGCAAGAGTGAGGGAGATCGTTTCATGAAACCGTTTGTATTTAACACGGCTGCGAGCATTCAATTGGGCGCGGGCAAAATTGCTGAATTGGGTGAAATGGTGCGGGCACGGATGGGCAAACGGGTGATGCTGATTAGTGATCCCGGGCTGGTCGACCTTGGCATGGTGGGCGCTGCCGTTGAGATTTTGGAGAAGGCCGATCTGGAGGTCGTCGTTTACGCCGATGTGCAGGCCGATCCGCCCGAGGCGATCATTCACGCAGCCGTTGAAATGGCGCGAAGTGCTAAAGTTGAGGGCATCATCGGGCTGGGCGGTGGATCATCGCTGGATGTGGCCAAGCTGGTGGCGGTTTTGGCGCTGGGCCAAGAAACGCTGACCGGCATGTACGGGGTTGGCAACGTGAAGGGGCCGCGCTTGCCGCTGATCCTTGTGCCGACAACATCTGGGACGGGGTCCGAGGTGACGATGGTGTCGATTGTGACGACGGGCAAATCGGAAAAGATGGGTGTGGTTTCGCCTGTTATTTTGCCTGATGTGGCGTTGCTCGATCCAGAACTGACCTATGGTTTGCCGCCCCATATTACGGCGGCGACGGGGATTGATGCGATGGTTCACGCGATTGAGGCCTATGCCAGTGCCAGTCCGAACAACAATGCGATCTCGCGCAATTTGGCCTGCGAGGCGTTGCGCCTGATGGGCGGTGCGATTGAGCGCGCGGTGCATGATGGCGGTGACACGGGTGCGCGGGCAGATATGCTGCTGGGTTCGATGATGGCGGGGCAAGCGTTTGCGAACTCCCCGGTGGCGGCGGTGCACGCGCTCGCCTATCCGATTGGCGGGCATTACAAGGTGCCGCACGGTTTATCAAACGCGCTCGTTTTGCCCCATGTGTTGCGGTTTAATGCGGTGACCGCGCCGAGGCCCTACGCCGAGCTGGCGCCGCATGTGTTTCCCGAAATGGCGGGCATGGGCACGCAAGAAGCGGCAAGTGCGTTTGCCGAGGGGATGCAGGAGCTATCCAAGCGGTGTGGATTGCAGCAAGGGTTGCGCGAGATGGGGATTGAGCGGGATGCATTGCCGATGTTGGCGCGGGACGCGATGAACCAGACACGGTTGTTGGTGAACAACCCACGAGAGGTGGATTTGGACGCGGCATTGGCGATTTATGAGGCAGCTTACTAAGGCGGCAAAAGTGATCGTAGAAACGGAGTGGTGATGGATATGAAGCGCAATACTGAGCGTTCGAATTTTCATTCTGCCCAAAGAAGCAGAAAGAAAATTTAATGGCACGCATCCCCCCAAGTACACGCGATCAATTCCCGATGTTTCGCAGCGTGCCGACCCGTTGGCACGACAATGATTTGTATGGCCACATGAATAACGGCATCCATTATCAACTGTTTGATACGGTGGTGAATGGTTGGATGATGGAGGTTGGGCTGCTGGAATTTAAGGCCGAACATGCGTTTATCGTGGCGGAAACGGGGTGTCGGTATCACGGCGATATTATGTATCCCGATGTGGTGCACGCAGGCATGCGGATTTCCAAACTGGGTGGCAGTTCGATCATCTGGGAAATTGGGCTGTTTCGAAATGACGCCGAGGTCGCGGCGGCGGATGGTAAATTTGTGCACGTGCATGTGATCCGCGAGGGCCACAGGCCGACCCCGATGAGCGATGCGACCCGCGCCGTGTTTGAGCCGCTGGTGCGTTAAGGCGTGGTTGTGACCCGCTTATAGAGGTGCCATGTTGCGTGCCCCAAAACTGGGAGCACGATAAAAAGCCCTAAAAACATGGGGATCATGGCAAGGATCGTGGCGATGCCGATGAATGCGCCCCATGTGAGATAGATTAGTGGATTGGCGATCACCGCCCCGATGGATTTAACAAGCGCAGTCACGAAATCAACGTCGCGGTCCAAGATCATAGGCAATCCGAGAACGGAAATTGAGAAAATTACCGTGGCGAAAATTGTGCCGACCGCTGTGCCAAACGCAAGCATCATCAGGCCATTGGCGCTGAGGAAGACATCGGTGGAGGTGAGGATGTTGGTCATTGGTGCGAGGCCCAAAAAGAGGGCGAATATCATGTGGCCTAGGAAGAACCAGAACAGAAATGTCACGACGATGAGGACAGCGAGCCACGGCAGTTGGCCGTTTTTGTGGAGCCAAACGACGCTGGTGATTTTCCTGAAGTTTAGCGGCTCCCCAGTGGAGCGGCGGCGGCTGGTTTCGTACAGGCCGAGGGCTGCGAATGCGCCGATCAGGGGGAAGCCAAGAACTGCGAGGATAAGCCAGAACGTGTGGCCCGTCTGGAGAGTGATCCACGTCATGATCATGCCAACACCCGCGTAAAAGCTGGCGAAAAATAGCCCAAGCAGCGGGGTCGCGAGAAAATCGCGCCAGCCGAGCGCGAGGCTGGCTGTTAGATCGGAAAATGTGAGGGGCCGCACGTTGGGTGCGCCAATTGGTCGGGATGTCATGGTGAAAATGTAATTGCCATTGGATCGTAATGTAAAGAGCGAGTAGGGTTCGCAAGATAGCAATCGGCGCGGATTTGCGCAGGTTCCGCATGAGGAATTGAAATGAAAAAACTTACGTTCTGGTTCGAGTTTGCCTCAACCTATTCTTATTTATCGGCATTGCGGATTGCGCCATTGGCAAAGGCCGCTGGGGTTGAGGTGGTTTGGAAACCGTTCCTGCTCGGGCCGATATTTGCAGCGCAAGGGATGACGGATTCGCCGTTTAACATGTACCCCGTGAAGGGCAAATATATGTGGCGCGATATGGAGCGGGAATGCGTGAAATACGGGCTGCCTGTGGCAAAAGAACCAGCCGTGTTTCCAGGCAATGGCATGCTGGCGGCGCGGGTGGCGACGCTGGGTCTGGGGCAGGATTGGGGTGCTGATTTTGTGCGTGGAGTTTATTTGGCGCATTTTGTTGATGGGAAAACGCTGTCGGATGCGGCGGCTGTTTCGGGTGTACTGGACGGGCTTGGGTTGGATGGTGCTGGCGTGATTTCGCAGGTAGATCAGGGTGTTAAGGATGCGTTGCGCGAAACAACAGAAACGGCGCAGGCGATGGGTGTTTTTGGTGCGCCGAGTTTTACCGCCGAGGATGGTGAAGTGTTTTGGGGCAATGATCGATTGGAGGACGCGATGGCGTGGGCAATTCAATGAGCGGTGAGTTGAGCCTTGATGCGTTGATGCGAACCTTGAAAGGGACGCTGATTGACGGGGTGTTTGTGTTTGTGACGGCCGATGCTATGCCTGCAGGATTAAAGCCGCGCATGGTATTTGAGGAGGCTGAGGGCACGACGATCATTTGCTTGCGCGATGAAGCGGTGGCGTTGGGGTTGGACTATGAGTTTGCGAGCCGCATGATTACGCTGGATGTGCATTCATCGTTGGAGGCCGTCGGATTTATGGCGGTGATTGCGACGGAGCTGGCCAAAGAAGGCATGGGCGTGAACCCTGTGGCGGGATTTTATCACGATCATATTTTTGTACCCGACGGGCGCGAAGGTGATGCGATGGTTGTGTTGGAGCGGTTGGCGGTGGAGGCGCGCCTGGCTTGAAGCGCGCGGGCCGATGAGCGGCTTTGGGATTTGGATATTTTAGGCCAGAAGAAGGACGGATTTCAGCGCAAATACCGTTCTGGTGCATAGGGCTGCATGTCGATGTTGGGTGGCGTTCCATCAATCATTTGCGCGAGCAGGCGGCCTGTTTTGGGGCCAGCGGTGAGGCCGACGTGCTGGTGGCCAAAACCTGTGTAGATGCCTGAGGTGCCGATTTCGCCGATAAGGGGCACGCTGTCCGGTGTTGAGGGGCGAAAGCCGAGCCATTCTTTGGTGCTTGAGTATTTGAGGGTGGGGAAAGCCTGCGCAGCGTAGCGTTTTAGCAGTTTGATGGGCTGTTTTGACGGGCCAGCGTGGTGATCGCCCAGCTCGACCGTGCCTGCACAGCGCAGGCCCATGTCCATCGGGTTCACGCCGAATTTGCCAGCGGTCATCATCATCGGGTTGCGGGGCATTTGCGATGGATTTTCATAGATGACGTGATAGCCGCGTTCGGTTTCTAGCGGGATTTTCAGGCCGAGTTTGCGCATCAAATCTTTGGACCAGATGCCAGCGGTGATGACGGCGTGGGTGCATTCAAACGGGCCTTGTGTGGTTTGGATGCTGGTGATTTTGCCGTTGGTTTTAGTGAAATCTTGGACTTCGGCCTCAATAAATTGGCCGCCTTTGCTGACGAAATGGTATGTTAGTTCAGTGATGTATTGGGCGGGGTTGGTGATGTGACCTTGGCCCTCTAGCACGGCGAGGCATTGGGTGGAGGGGCCGAGGATCGGTTCAGCTTCGGACACTTGCGCGCCCGTTAGAACGGTTGGGATGAAGCCTGCGCGGGCTTTTTGATCCCAGCTGTAGGCGTCTTTTTTGAAATCTTTGAGGGTGTTGTAGGCGTAGGAGAATTTGGAGTTGCTGATCCAGTGTTCCAGCGGTGTGCCGCGCACCAACGATTTGTGTTGATCGACCGCGTCTGTGAGGATCGGGATCAGGTTATCGACCATGCGCTGTGCATCAACCTCGTTCGCGTTGGACATAAATTTGGCGATCCACGGCAGCATTTTGGGCAGGTGGGTCCATTTCAGGAACAGCGGGCTGTTGGGATTTAGCAGGTATTTCGGCGCGTCTTTCCACAGGCTGGGCGTGTTGACGGGGACCACGGCCCATTGCGCGATCAGGCCTGCGTTGCCGTAAGATGCGCCCATGCCAGGATTGCCGCGATCCATCAGGATCACGCGGTGGCCTGATCGTTGCAGCCAGATGGCGGTTGAAATGCCGACCATGCCTGCGCCGATGATTATTATTGGTTTGCTCATGACGGTCCCTCGTTTATCGGGACTATATCGCGAAAATTGTCCGTGTCAGCCCGTTGGTTTTGCAAATCTGGGATCGGCGGCGCAGGCGGCGGCGTCTGCATCGATCATGGCTTTGCGCTGCTCGATAAACGAATGGTAATGGGGGTGCGTAAAAATATAGAGCCGCCGTGCCATCATGCAATCATAGGTCCAATCGGCGACGACATCTGCGTCGATGCCGTTTGCCACCGCTTCGACTGCCATGTGCTGGCCCGCGGCTTCGTTCAGGCCGCCCGTGCCAGAGGGGCGGTTTTTATAGGCGTCGGCGATGCCTGTTTTGACCCATGCGGGGCAGAGGATGGAAACGCCGATTTTTTCACGGGCGAGTTCTTGGGCGAGGGTTTCGGAATACCCGACAACCGCGAATTTTGAGGCGTTGTAGGGGCCCATGCCCTCGGCTGCGACGTGGCCAGCCATGGAGGCGGTGTTGATGAAATAGCCGCCCGCGCCCTGTTCGCGCATAATGGGGAGGAAGGTTTCAACGCCGTGAACGACGCCCATGAGGTTGATATCCATAACCCAGCGCCAGTCCGCCAGCGGGACGTTGCCGGGTTTTCCCGCAGTCGAGACGCCTGCGTTGTTGACGATGATGTGGGCGCTGCCAAAGGCGGCAATCGTGGCGTCGGCGGCAGATTGAACGGAGGCAGGATCGGCCACGTCGCAGACTACGGTGGCGGTTTTACCTGTGACGGTTTTTTGCGCGGCCGCCAGCGTATCTGCGTTGATGTCGGCCATCATCACGTTTGCGCCCGCAGCGGTGAAGCGTTTGGTGAGCGCTAGGCCAATGCCAGAGGCGGCACCCGTGATGAATGCGGTTTTGCCAGCGATGTCTTTCATGGGGGAAATCCTTTGGTTTGGGGCAGCATAGGACAAATTTGTGACGTGTGAGAAGCGTGCCGTTGCGTTCGCTGCCATGTGTGTGCCTAAGTGTGGGCGGAGGACTGCGAATGACACAGATAGAAGTTTGCCCGATTGCGGGCGGTGGGCCAGAGGATATCTTGGTTTTGCCGAACGGCGTCGTGATAACAGGCACGATTGACGGACGCTTGCAAAAGATCCGCGCAGATTTCAGCGGTGGGGATACGGTTGCGCAGATGGATCAACGGGCGCTGGGCATGGATGTGCTGCCCGACGGGCGGGTGGTGTTTTGCGATCCAACGGATGGCGTGTTTGCGGTGGATTTGGAAAGCGGTCAAGTCAGAGCGTTGGCGACGCAGTATAACGGTGTGGCGCTGGGGCTGTGTAACAATCCATCTGTTGCGGCGGATGGGACGGTGTATTTTTCGGTTTCATCCACGCGAAACAACGTTTTTGAAGCGATCAAGGATGTGGTTGAGGCCATTCCGACAGGGGCGCTGTACCGTGTTGGTGCTGATGGTGTGGTTGAAAAGCTGTTGGGGGATTTGCTGTTTGCCAATGGTGTGACCGTGGCCCCTGATCAGCAATCGGTTTTGGTGGCCGAAACGGGGCGGGCCAAGATCACGCGCGTTTGGATTGATGGGCCGAAATCGGGCACAGCAGAGGTGTTTGCGCAAGATATGGCAGGGACACCTGATAATTTGGCGCTGAGCGATGACGGATCGTTGTTGGTTGCTTGGGTGCAACCCTATGGGAAAAAGATGAAAGATATCATGGCTTTGCCACAGTGGATGCGCTGGTTGATTGTGCGATTGCCGAAATTTGTGCAGCCCAAGCCAGATGATCGGTTCATGATGGCGCGGTATGGGTTTGATGGTGTGTTGCTGGGGTCAATTGATCTGGAGGGTGCTGGATTTCATTTCGTGACCGGTGGCCGCCAAGTTGGCGATTGGGTTTACGTTGGAAGTGTAGAAGAAGACGCCATTGCACGGTTTCCTTACGCCGCGTTGGAGGGGTGAGCATGCAACAAGCAACAGATTTTCGCGAAGAGAGCCGTGTTTTGGCGGCGGTGTTGGAGCCACTGGCAGAGGTGGATTTTTTTGCGGTGACGCAGTTCAAAGGCTGGAGCATTGATGATATGCTGGGGCATTTGCATATTTTCAATCATGCAGCGGCCTTGGCGTTGAAAGATGGCGATTTGTTCCACGCATTTTTCGCGGATATGAGCAAAATTATGCAGGGCGGCGGGTCGATGATTGATGCGCAGCGACCTTGGGTGGATGGGCTGAAGGGGCGGGCGTTGTTTGAGGCGTGGCGGGTGTTGTCTGAGGATGTGGCGGATGCGTTTAGCGTGGCCGATCCCAAGGCGCGTTTGGCGTGGGCAGGGCCGAGCATGTCGGCGCGATCCAGCATTACCGCGCGCCAGATGGAGACTTGGGCCCATGGGCATGAGGTTTTTGACTTGCTGGGCGTTTCGCGCGTTGAAACGGATCGGGTGAAAAACATTGTGGTGCTGGGGGTGAACACCTTTGGCTGGGCCTATCAGGTACGTGGGTTGGATGTGCCGCCGCAGATGCCGTTTCTAGAACTGACTGCGCCAAGTGGCGATGTTTGGACGTTTGGGGCGGAAAGCGATGATCGTGTGGTCGGATCGGCTGTTGGGTTTGCACAAGCGGTGACGCAGACGCGCCATTGGACGGATACGGATTTGCGTGCGCTGGGCGATGGCGCACGGGATTGGATGGAAATTGCGCAGTGTTTTGCGGGGGGCGTTGCGCCTCCGCCTGCTGCGGGAACGCGTTTTAGGGGTGATACGGCTTGAGTGATCAGTTTTTAGAGCTGGAAACAGACGAGGATGCAATTGCATCGTTTCGCGGGGCGCAAAATGCCCGCACGAGCGCGGTTTTGTGCGATGCGCAGTTTGATGCGGATGTGGAGCTGGCGATTGCGGTGCTGGAAAACCCTGATGCGGTGAACGGTGTGTCGCGGCGAGGGGATTGGGTTTACACGTTTTTAAAGACGGAAGATGCGCCGCGTGGACGGTGGTTGCGGGTGCCCGATGGCACGGCGATTTCGCGGGGTGCGGATTGGCAGGTTGTGTTTGACGTGGATGCGTTTTGCGAGGCGACAGATGTGAATTGGCACTGGCGCGGGGCGCGGACGGCTTGGTTTAAGTATGACCGCGTGATGCTGGTTCTGTCACACGAGGGATCGGATCAATCGCGGTATCTGGAGTTTGATCTGGAGAGTTGTTCGCTGGTTGAGGGCGGTTTTGATCTGGAACCGTCGCGCAGTTCAGTGAGTTGGATTGATGCGGATACGTTGTTGGTATCGTCTGCGGTTGGGGACGATGGGACGGAGTCTAGTTGGCCCGGTGTGGCGCGAATTTGGTCGCGCGGGACGGCGTTTAGCGATGCTGAGGCGGTGTTTTCGGCGGATAAATCCGACCTTGCGTTGTGGTGTGGCGCAGAGCGGGATACGGATGGCACGGCACTTTTGTCGCTGACCAAGGCATCGACGATTGGCAAGGCCGTGACGACCGTGCGCCGCAGCGGGCAAGATGATGTTGTGTTGGCGGCCCCCGAGGATACGACCGCGGTGCATGATCATTCGCATTTTGCCTACATCGTGCAATCTGGGCCTGATGCGGGGTGTTTGATGCTGGGCGCGATTGGGGCGGTGGCAGATGTTTTGGTGCGCCCCAAGGACGGGCTGGTTGTGAGTGGTGCCAGCCTGATGTTTCAGGATGGGCTGCTGATCTGGAAACAATCTGTGCGGATGGCACAGGAGTTGTGGGTGCGTGATTTGGTGGCTGGTGTTTCAACGCGGGTGGCCCTGCCGAGCGTGGCTGATGCGTTTTACGTGTATCCGTTTGATGCGAATTCTGATGCGGGGGACGGGACGCTGGTTTTATCGGCGCAAGGGTTTGCGCAGCCAAGCACGCAATATCTGTTTGATCTGAAAAATGGTGTGGATGGCATTGACTGGCGCGAGGTTTACCGCGCGCCTGATCTGTTTGATGCGGATGGCGTCGAGGTGCAGTTGCATGAGGCCAAATCGGCGGATGGAACGATGGTGCCCTATCATTTGGTTTTGCCAAAGGGCGCGGTGATGGGCGCGGTTCCGACGCTGATTTACGGCTACGGCGGATATGGCGTTTCGCTGGCGCCGTATTACAGTGGGATCACGGGCAAGCTGTGGCTGGAAAAGGGAGGCGCCTATGTGATGGCCTATATCCGTGGGGGTGCGGAGTTGGGGCCAGAGTGGCATTTGTCGGCCAAGGGCGCTGGGCGGGATCGTGCGTTTGAGGATTTTGCCGCGATTAGCGACGATTTGGTGGCGCGCGGTGTTTCCACGCCTGCAAAGATTGCCTGTCATGGGGGCAGCAACGGCGGATTGTTGTGCGGTGTGATGTTGACGCGGTATCCTGAAAAATTCGGTGCGATTTGGGCGTCTGTGGGGGTGTATGACATGCTGCGGTTTCACAAATTTCCTGCGGGGCGGGCGTGGATTGATGAATACGGTGATCCAGGTGTGGCCGAGGATGCGGCGTGGTTAAGGGCCTATTCGCCGCTGCATCAGGTGAACGATGGGCCGTATCCAGCCACGTTGATTGACACGTCGAGCCATGATGACCGCGTTGACCCCAGCCATTCGCGCCGTTTTGTGGCGGCGTTGAACGGCGCGGGGCAGCAGCCTTGGTACTATGAACACGAAGATGGTGGGCATGGTGGCGGTGGCGCAAGCCGTGCCAAGGCCAAAGAAGTGGCGCTGGGGCATCGGTTCTTGTGGCACGCCTTTGGATAAACGGCTTTGGATCTTACTCGGCCTTGCGTTTGGGGCCTGTATTAGCAGTGGGTTTGGGCGGTTTGCCTACGGGTTGATCCTGCCCTCGATGCAGGCGGATTTGGGGTGGAGTTATTCACAGGCGGGTTGGTTAAGCACGGTGAATGCGATTGGGTATTTGGCGGGGGCGGTGGCGACGGTTGTGCTGGTTGGGCGGGTCGCACAGGAGCGGCTTTATGCGTGGGGGATTGTGCTGACGGCGCTGACCTTGATCGCGAGCGGGCTGACGCGGGATTTTTGGTGGATGTCGGCTTGGCGGTTTGGCAGCGGGGCGTTTGCGGCCCCTGTTTTTATCGCGGTTGGGGCGTTGGCATCAAACCTGTACGGCGCGGATCAGAAAAAGAATGCGATGGCGATTGCGCTGGCGTTTGGCGGTGGCGGGCTCGGCATGGTGATGTCTGCGCTGGTGTTTCCGCATTTTTTCGCGGCGCAGGGCGCGGGCGCGTGGCCAATGGCGTGGCTGGCGCTGGGCGGAGCGAGCGTTTTGATGTTGCCGACGGGTTTGTGGGCGGCAAAACAACTGCAAACTCCTGTGCGGCAGGTTGATGATGCGCCGCCACAACGGTTTGGGCCGATGGGGTATTCGATGGTGGCGTATTTCAGCTTTGCGGTGGGGTATATTGTGTATCTGACGTTCCTGAGTGCGTTTTTGAAAACGCTGGGGGCGAGCCCGTGGACGGTGAGTTTGATCTGGTCGATTGTCGGGGTTGGCACGATCGCGTCGTCGTTTGTGTGGCGGGGCATGATCGGGCGGTATCGGACGGGGTTGCCGATGGCGGTGACGCTGTCTTTCGTGGCGGTTGGCTGCGTTTTGCCCGTGGTGTTTCCGACGATGCTGGGGCTGTTAGTGTCGTCTGTGTTGTTTGGGCTGTCGGTGTTTATGCCGCCCACATCGGTGACGAGTTTCATCCGCCAAAACAATCCGCCTGATACCTGGGGGCGTTTGATGGGGATTTATACGGTGATTTTTGCGGTAGGGCAGTGCATTGGGCCAATCGCGGCGGGGGCGATTGGCGATATGTTCGGGAATATCGGCTATGGGCTGTTGGCGGCAGGCGCGATTTTGATGATTGGCGCGGTGTTTGCAGGGTTCCAACGGGCGCTGGGGGATGCGCCCGCTGGCAGGTGATCAGCGCATAAGGCGCAGGGTTTCAATGTTTTCGGGGCGACCGATTTCGGTTTCGGCGTGCTGCACTGAAATGTCGCCTTCGCTAAAGCCGATGTCACGCAGAAGGTGCGGTGGCATGTGGCGCAGGTTTTGGCGCAGTTGTGCGGCTTCACATACAGATTTGATTTTTGCGAATAGGCCCGTGATGCCTGCGGTTGCTTTGGTGCGGTTCGCGCCAAGTGCTGCGGATAAGGCGGGGGAGCGGTTTGTGTCGATGTAGGCCATGATGCGTCTCCTTGGTTTGCATGATGTTTTGGTCTGTTGAACCCGTTTTGGCGTGAAACGGCCTGTTCCACAAACGTCTTTCCTTGACAGCTGGTGTGCAAAAAAGGCACGTGTTTTTAGGCGGGCCGTTTTATATGACAAACGGCGCGGATCGGAGGCCCATCATGCCCAGAAGTTTACCCCCTTTAAATGCGCTGCGTGCGTTTGAAACGGCTGCACGTTTGCAAAGCTTTACGCGGGCTGCGGAAGAATTGAACGTGTCCCATTCTGCCGTGAGCCGCCATGTGCGTGGCTTGGAAAAGCGGCTGGATGTGCAATTGTTCAAGATCGCACAGCGCGGCGTAACGCTGACAGAGTTGGGGCGATGGTATGCAGCGCAGATTACGCCGTTGATGGATCAGATCGCGATTGCGACGGAGCAGGTGACGGAAAAGCCGAAAGGCGTGATTACGCTGAGCGCGGAGCCGTCGTTGGCGCAAAAGTGGTTGGTGCCGCGATTGGGTGATTTTTATGAACAGTTTCCCGACGTGGAGATTGTGATCAGTTCGACCGCCGAGGTGATGGATGTGAACGCCCATGCCGTGGACATGGCGTTGCGGTATTGTCAGGACAGCACCGATGTGAGCGCGTTTGATCAGGTGAGCAATCGCCCGTTTCATCCCTATGCGGCGCCCGGTGTAGTTGCGTTTGACGGGGATCGCGTGGCGCCAGAGGTATTGGCAGAGCATTGGTTGATCGGGGATTACATTCCAGAATTGTGGCCGTCTTGGTTTCGGCAAGCGGGGCTGCCGGAGGTGCCGAAGTTGAAATTGACCACGCCGATGCAGACGTTGCTGACGATTGAATACGCGGTGGCGAAGCAGGGCGTTTTGCTGTTGTCGAGCGATCTGGTTGCATCCGAAGTGCGCGACGGGAAGCTGGTTTTGCTGTCGGATGTTGGCGTGCGCATGGGCGGGTATTATCTGGTCACAAACGAGATTGCCGCGCGACGCAAACCTGTTCGGGCCTTGCGCGAGTGGTTGTTAATGCAGAGCGAAGGGTTGCGGGATTGAGGGGTGACTTGTCACACGGAACTGCTCGCATTAGCGTGACGTACCTATCAAAGGAGCGTCCGATGCGAATTGTGTTTATGACTGTTGTTGCGGCGGCTTTGCTGAACCCTTTGGTTGGGCAAACAGGTTCTGATCAAGTTAAAAGCGTGCCTGTGATCTTGCGACCAGATACCGAGCATGGATCGTGCAGTATCGGATTTCGGGTGAATGATGGCGGCGCGCTGCTGCGATCTGGGCCAAGTCGCGCGCATCCGGTCATTGCGAAACTGAAAGCCGGGCATGTCGTTTCGGGGTGTGACGGAACGGATTTGTGGGAGGGGATCATTGATGGGCTCGATGAAACCTGCAGCGTTGGGATTATGATTACCAAAGAGCAGGCCTATGCTGGCCCCTGTGCAAGTGGTTGGGTTGAATAGACATTTTTGACGTCGATTTACGGGTAATTTGGGATTTGGGGTTCTATCTGTTCGCGACATTCAACCAAATCGTTGAATGATTGGAATGGGCTGGAATCCTGATTGGTGTGGGGTTGTCAGCTTGTCGCAGTTTTAAATATTGAATTAAAACAGTATCTTAACTTGATCGTATCTCGTTGACTCTGTCCCATCCCCTGCTATTTTCCGCGCAACTGTTCAAAGCGGCGAAATGCGGCTGGAAAAGGAGGCCCAGAAATGACTGACGGTCCTGACCCAGTACGGATGAAAGCGCTTGAGGAGAAGCTAGCGGCGAAGAAGAAGGCGATGGAGCCTGAGGTCGTCGAGGAGCATCACCTTAGTCAGGCGCAAGCTGGTTGGCGGATGGTTACGGAGCTGGTGGTTGGATTGCTGCTGGGTTTCGGGTTCGGATACGGATTGGATTTGTTTTTTGAAACGCTTCCGATCTTTCTGATCATATTTACGATGCTGGGGTTTGCTGGCGGGGTTCGCGCAATGATGCGGACTGCCAATGAGATCGCAGCGAAGCAGGCCGAAGAGGCCAAGAAATAATACGGAGCAGATGCTCCGCCCGAAAAGAGGACGTATATCGTGGCGACAGAAGAAGGTGGCACTCAGCTGAACATCCATCCAATGGATCAATTCATTATCAAGCCGTTGTTTGGCGGTGGTGAAGTGGGCATGTTCACAATCACGAACGCAACGCTTTGGTTGGGTCTTGCTGTTTTGGCCGTGATTGCATTGATGGTTTTTGGCACACGGGGACGCGCAATCGTTCCGTCGCGTAGCCAGTCCATTGCCGAAGTCATTTACGGTTTCGTCTACAAGATGGTGGAAGACATCGCAGGCAAAGACGGCCTGAAGTATTTCCCGTACATCTTTACGCTGTTCATCTTTATCCTTGTTGCCAACGTGATTGGCCTGTTGCCAAAATCGTTCACCACAACATCCCACATCGCGGTTACGGCGACGATGGCGATGGCGGTGTTCTTGGCCGTGACGATCATCGGATTTGTTAAAAACGGCATGAGCTTTTTGGGTATCTTCTGGATCAAAGCGGCCCCGTTGCCGTTGCGCCCAATCCTCGCGTTGATCGAGGTTATTTCATACTTCGTTCGCCCCGTTAGCCACTCCATTCGTTTGGCGGGCAACATGATGGCGGGTCACGCGGTTATCAAAGTTTTCGCAGGGTTTGCAGTGGTGACACTGATTTCACCTGCTGCCATTGGCGCGATCGTTGCGATCTATGCGCTGGAATCACTCGTGGTCTGTATTCAGGCTTACGTGTTCGCAATTCTGACTTGTGTGTATCTGAAAGACGCACTGCATCCGCACCACTAAGCGGGCTGGTCTGAGTAAATAATCTACGTCATATAAATCTTAAGGAGAAATAAAATGGCTATCGAAGGCGATCTAGTACAAATGGGTGCTTATGTTGGTGCAGGCTTGGCTTGTACAGGTATGGGCGGAGCTGCTGTAGGTGTGGGCCACGTTGTTGGTAACTACCTGTCAGGCGCATTGCGCAACCCAGCTGCGGCCGCAGGCCAAACAGCGACTATGTTCATCGGTATCGCGTTTGCTGAAGCTTTGGGGATCTTCTCGTTCCTCGTAGCTCTGCTTCTGATGTTTGCTGTTTAAGCTAAGTTAGAATTGAGTAGGGGTGGGCCGTTTGGTCCATCCTCTGGTTCTCTTAGATTGAACGGTTAGATGTCAGGGGGTTGCTATGGCAACTGAACAAGTAGCAGGTACGTGCGTAGATTCGCACGGTGGCGCGATCGGCATGCCGCAGCTGTGTTTTGATTGGTATTCCAATCAAATCTTCTGGCTGGTTGTCACGCTGATTGTTATCTTTTTGGTCATGAGCCGCATTGCATTGCCGCGTATCGCAGCAGTTCTTGCGGAACGTCACGGCGCCATTCAAGGCGACCTTGATAAAGCCGAAGAGATGAAAGCCAAAGCGGTTGAAGCAGAAGACGCTTATAACAAAGCGTTGGTTGATGCGCGTGCGCAAGCACAAGCCATCGTGGCCGAAGCCCGTGCTGAAATCCAGCAAGATCTGGATGTGGCGATGGCCAAGGCTGATGCGGAGATTGCAGCGAAAGCCGCAGAATCTGCGGTAGCGATCAAAGAAATCCGCGACAATGCTGTTGCGGCTGTCAAAGAAGTTGCAAACGACACTGCGTCGGAAATCGTGAAAGCGGTTATGCCGGGTGCAGGGGATGCGAAAACCATCAAAGCGGCAGTTGCTGCGCGGTTGAAAGGGTGATGACGATGAAATTTCTAAGCACCTTAACAACAGCAGCAGTGATTGGCGCGACACCAGCCTTTGCGGCCGGTGGTGGCTTCAACTTTGGCAACACAGACTTTGTTGTTGCGATTGCGTTTGTAATCTTTATCGGGATCCTGATCTATCTGAAGGTTCCTGGCATGGTGGGCGGAATGCTCGACAAACGTGCTGAGGGCATTCAATCCGATCTGGACGAAGCTCGTGCATTGCGTGAAGAAGCGCAGTCGATTTTGGCAACTTATGAGCGCAAGCAAAAAGAAGTGGCCGAGCAAGCAGAACAGATCGTGGCAAATGCCAAATCTGAAGCGCAAGCAGCAGCGGATCAAGCGAAAGAGGATATCAAAGCCTCGATTGCGCGTCGGTTGCAAGCAGCACAGGATCAAATCGTTTCGGCACAAGCTTCTGCAGTTAAAGAAGTTCGTGACACAGCCGTTTCGGTTGCGATTTCCGCCGCAAGTGATGTGATCGCAAGCGGTATGTCTGCAAAAGATGGCAGCAGCCTGATTGATGCAGCGATTGCTGAAGTTGGCGAGAAACTGCACTAAGGTATTGTCGGGCTGAAGCCCGACCTACGCATTGAATTGATCCCGTAGCGTTTGCTGCGGGGTTTTTCTTTTGCTTGACGTGACACTTTTTGGTGTTATTTATAGTGACACCTTTTGGTTACATGAGATTCGGTATGATGCACCTTTCACCAACAACCACGGCGGCGTTCAAAGCGTTGGGTGATCCCACGCGCCAGCAAATTCTGACGCTGTTATCCAAGCGCGAAATGAGCATCGCCGAGGTTTCAGACCAGTTTGAAATGTCACGCACGGGTGTGAAGAAGCATCTCAACCTATTGGAAAAAGGGCGTCTTATCCGTGTGCGCGCTGAAGGGCGCGAACGGTACAACACGTTAAACAGAGAAGGATTTTCGCAAATGGAGGGCTGGTTGAAATTCTTTGACCCGTTCTGGGATAGTAAATTGGCCGCTTTGAAAGCCGCCGCAGAGAAGGATTTTAACGATGAGTGATACAGCAATTGAGAAGACAGTGTTTTTGGGTGTTCCAGTGGATACCGCATGGGCATTTTTGACGAAGGCCGACAAATTGGAGCAATGGTTTTTCAAAACGGATGCGGATTTTGAAGTTGGTGCTGCCTATACGTTGTACAGCCGCGAGGAAGAGGGTGCGAAACGCTGCTGGGGTGAAGTGTTGGAGATGAGCGCGCCGAGCCGTTTGCGCCAATCGTTCACGATTGCGCCTTTAGGCGGTGTGATGACAGAGCTGTTGTGGGAGTTGAACGCCGTTGAAGGCGGCACGCGGATCAAGCTGACGCACACAGGGCTGGAGGCAGCTGGCGAAGCGGCGTTCGGTCTGATGTCGGCGTTGGATGACGGCTGGGACAAGCATTTCGCGCATATGCGGGAAGCTGTTGCTAGCTGATGAATTGAACGGTGGCGGGCTGAAGCCCGCCCTACGGTTTTGATTGACCCTGCGGTGTATGCTGCGGGGTTTTTCTTTGGATATTGTAATGTTTCTAGAGTCAGCAGCTCAATGCCGTTTCTTTGCGTTAAGCCAATGCAAAACAAAGCGTGAAACGAAGAAGGCCGATATACAAAACACGATGCCGAATACCAAAAATGCTGCAGTCTCGGTGCCGCGACATCCATCAATCGTGTGCCCATAAAAACGGTTATCGTCGATTGTGCGATCTACGATCTCTAATAATAGAAAGTAGGCTATTAAGATTGTTGTTATCAAGTAGAGCCAGAATTGCCGCACAAAGAAACCAATCCCAAAGATCACAAGTATGGCGAGCGGAAGAGGACGTTTAAGTATTAGAAGCAGTTCTTCGAATGTACTTATTGGACCATCAGAGGGGACCCAAGTAGGATTCGATATTTGACACCATTCAGATTGTGCGAAAACAGGATCAGAATAAGTCAGAGCGATCAAAAAGAAAGAAGTTGATACGCCTAGATGCTTCATCAAACCTCGACGATTTTCAACGCAATAGGGTCGCTGGTTGTGTCCTTGTTGGTGGCTATTGCTTTCAGTGCTTTGTCCACGTTCGCGGGTTCTGTGGGGTGGGTTACGATCAGAACGGGTGCGCTGTCGCCTTCGTGATTTTGTTGGCGAAGGCGGTCGATGCTGATGCTTGCGTCGCCTAGCGCGCGCGCGATGTTGGCGAGCACGCCTGGGGCATCGCGCAGGGATGTGCGGATGTAATAGGCGGACGGTGTTGTGGATTGTGCGGCGGGTGCGCTGGTCAGTTGTGCGGCGGGGATGCCGAAGGTTGGGATGTTGATTCCGCGTGCGATATCCATGACGTCGCCCATGACGGCGGATGCGGTTGGGCCTTCGCCAGCACCTGCACCCCGAAGGACGATTTGGCCGACGTTGTCGCCCTCGATCACCACCATGTTTGTGCCACCTTCGAGTTGGCCGAGGGGAGAGTTGTAGGGGACGAGGCAGGGTTGCATCGTTTGTTCTAGTCCGTGGTCTGTCATTTGGGACAGGCCGAGGAGTTTGATGCGGTAGCCCATGTCTTTGGCCGCTGTGATGTCATCAATTGAGATTTCACCGATGCCTTGCAGTTGGGCCGCACCAAAATCGACTTGGGTGCCGTAGGCGATGGATGACAGCAGCACGAGTTTGTGGGCCGCGTCGATGCCACCCACATCAAGGTTCGGGTCTGCTTCTAGGAAGCCGAGTTTGTTGGCTTCTTCAAAGATTTGATCGTAGGGCAGGCCCGAGTGTTCCATGCGGGTGAGGATGTAGTTACAGGTGCCGTTCATCACGCCCATGATGCGGGTGATTTTGTTGCCTGCCAACCCTTCGGTGAGGGCTTTGATAACGGGGATGCCGCCTGCGACTGCGGCTTCAAAGCGCAAGGAAACCTTTGCGGTTTCAGCGGCACTGGCAAGGGCGTGACCGTGGTGCGCGAGCAGGGCTTTGTTCGCGGTGACGACGTGTTTGCCTGCGCCAAGCGCGGCCTCGACGGAGGCTTTGGCAGGGCCGTCTTCGCCACCCATTAATTCAACGTAAACATCCACATCGTCGCGTTTGGCGAGCGTAACTGGATCGTCTTCCCATGCGTAATTCGACAGGTCCACGCCACGGTTTTTGGTGCGTGACTGGGCGCACACGGCGGTGACCTCAACCGAGACACCAGAGCGGGCGGACAAAAGCGCAGCGTTCTGTTGAACGATCTTGATGACACCAGCGCCAACAGTTCCAAGACCGGCAATGCCGAGGCGAAGGGATTTGGTCATGGGAGTAGCCTTTTGGTGTCTGTTACGTCGCGTTTTGTGTTAGCGGAACAGGCCGCGACGTGCAACGTGAACTGGCGTTAATTTCCGACTTGGCGGCGCAGTCGATCTGCGCGCGCACGCAAGGCCAAAGCACGCGCGGCAAGGCGATCTGCATCGGTTTGGTTTTCAGCGGCGTCCGATTGCACGGTTGCGCCCGCGGATTCTAATTCAGATGTCACCGCAAGCTCTGGCCAGTCTGGGCCTTTTGCTTCTGATCCCTCGGGGTATTCGTAATCGGGGTTGTTGTCCTGAATGGAACAGCCAGCAAGCGCAAGGAAGGTTGCAAAGGTGAGGATCGCGCGCATTTGAAGGCTCCGATGGGTTACAGGTTCCTTTTATGGGAATGGCGGGATCGAAGCAACGGGGTTGCAATTAAACGAGCGTTCATTTCTTTTGGGGCAGACGTGAAAAGGATGCCAGATGGCGCGTAAATCAGGATCAAGTTCGGAAAAGACGCGACCTTTGGTGCGCAGCGCGGCATTAAGCCTGTTTGCGCGCTATGGATTTGCGGCGGTTTCGATGCGCCAGATTGCAGCCGAAGTTGGCGTGCAAGCGGGCGCGTTGTATCGTTATACGCCCGACAAACAGAGCCTGCTGTTTGAGTTGATGCAAGTGCACATGGAGGAATTGCTGGCGGCGTGGGGTGAGGTTGATCCCAAGGGAGCGCCGTTGGATCGGTTGGATAGCTTTGTGCGATTTCACATTCATCATCACATGGATCGCGCGGAGGCGGTTTTCATTTCGTACATGGAATTGCGCAATCTAACGCCTGCGAATTTCGCGGTGATCGAAGGTTTGCGTGCGCAGTACGAGCAGGTCTTGGAAGAAATTCTGAACGCATGCGGGGCGGCGGCTGGGGATCGCAAGCTGACGACTTTGGCAGTTTTGGCGATGCTGACGGGCGTGAATACATGGTACCGCGAGGGCGGTCGATTGGATCGAGACGCCATCGCGGACAGTTATGTGGGAATGGTGCGGGGCCTGATTAGCGCAGCTGCGTAAGGCAATGACGCAGGGGTTTTGAGAGCGGTTGTTCGCAATATCCGTTCGCTTTCATGGCGTCGGGCGGGGGGACTGCACCACCGATCAAAATCACGAGGTAATCGCCAAAAGGCGGCAGGTGATCCGCTGCGTTTTTGCGCGCCTTTTTGAAATCAGCATTCACGATTGCGCCAAACAGCGGGAATTGGATCCGCCCTGTCGCGCCGTTTGTGTATTCGCTCATGTATTGCGTGGCGCCCCAGCGGGGGTTGGTTGCGAATTGATGTTCTAAGCCGTTGATGAGGCGGCGTTTGTTGTTGTTTAAGCCCTGATCCGTTGCTTCGCCGTCGCGCACGCGGGTGTAGATACCTTCCATTTCGGACAGGATTGTTGGCCATTCTTGCGATAGAACGGTGGCCGACATGCCCATCACGGCGCGGTTTTTGCCGATCTGTTCAAAATCGGAGGCAGGGCTGTAGGCGGCGCGGAGTTCTTGGCGGATGACGCGAAACATCTCGGAGCCTTGATTGACGCCCATGTAATCCATCAAAAGATTTGCACCGACCATATCTATTTCATCTGCGAAAGTTTCAGATTTGATCACATACATCAGCGTTTCAAGGCTGTCTGGGTCGGGTGCAAAGATCACGCCTTTTGGCAGATCAGTGGTGACAACGGTAGGATAGGACACGTCATTTGGTTGAATTGGAAGCCCACGCAAGAGCGCGTTGACCGCCGAACGCGCAGATTCGTCTTTGGCGCGCAGGACAACGTGGCTCGGCATGCCAAAACGGAAGGTGAGACCACTCACATCGGTGCCATCGTCCTCTTCTGGGAACAGCATGAAATCAAGCAGAACGCCCACCACATTGCCGGGACGACGGGTTTTTGTGGCCAGTAACGGGCGTTGTTGCACGGATTGACGGGCGTACCACGGGCGCGAAAATTCGCTGCTGGTGAGCAGATCGCCAAGGTGGGTGAGCCCGTCTTTGAAGGCGTCGTCAGGGGCGGTTATCGTCAGCATGCTGTGTTGTGGAAGGGTGGTGATACCTAAGCCTATGCCGTTGATTTCACGGTAGGTTTCTGCCTCGAATGCCGACAGCGTGGGGGTTGATCCGCCGATAATTGTCGCAAGGCCGGCGTGGGATGCTTCGATCCGATTTTCTGCCAAACTGTTGAGCGGCCACATCAGGCTGAGCGCGGAGAGGCCATTTGCTAGGGGCCGCAACGTGGCAAATTGCGGTGAAGTTTTGCTGGCAATAAGTTCGTCCTGGGCAAACGCTGGTGTTGTGAAGCAAATAAGAACGGCGAGGATGGCGTGGAAGAATTTCATGTTATTCTTCCTTTTGTGCGAACAGGATCGACGTGGCCGATGGCGCGATCAATGTGTTCATGAAAAGATGAACTTCGGCGTCTGTGGTGTCTTCGATCAGTTTGGCGTAGGTGCCCGGCGAAATCGGGGGCAGGCCGTCGGAGGCGACGTTTTCCAAAAAGCTGAGGAAATCTTGGGCCCCGCGTGCAGCCCCTTTGGCGTGGGCAGCGTTGCGCTGGCGTGCGGTTGCGATTTCTTCGGTGGTGATCGGTGTTTCAAGGAGCGTGTGAAGCGCGGTTTCAAAGCCAGCGAGCGCGGTTTCAAAATCAACTCCGGGCATTGGTTCGATAAACGTGGTCATTTCCGTATCGCCGTTTTTTGCCATGAAAAAATCTGTGCCGATGGATTGGAAATCAAAGCCATTGAACATGAGAGCTTCGCGGATACGTGATTGAAAGATCGTCACGCCGATGAAAAACTCGCCTTGCAGATCAATTGATGTGTCGACCCAATCGAGGTCTACGAATTTGGTGTAAACGATGATGTCGTCTTGCAAACGATTAGAGGTGAGGCGTTCCAGTTTGCGCAGATTTGGATCGGGTTTTTCATTCAGCCACCATTTTTCAGGCGGGTCGGATTTTTCCGTGTCACCGAAGTATTCTTTCACCTTGGCGGCGGCGATTTTGGGATCAATTTTGCCAGACACAATCACCGATACGTTGGACGGCGCGTAGTGTTTTTTGTGAAAATCGAGCGCGGTTTGCAGGTTCAGCCTTGGTACGTCTTCGATCATGTTATTGGCGCGGCCCCGTTTGGAGCCGTACAGATTTTGCAGCGCAATGCGGCGCAACCAGCGGGTTGGATATTGGCGTTCGCGCAAAAAGGTCTCACGCTCCACGATTTTGATTTCGCTTTCCAGAAAATCCTGCGGCAGTTTTGGTTCGTACAAAACAGCGCGCGACAGTTTCATCAGCTGATCTAGATCATGCACAGGCCCAGAGTTGGTGTAGATCGTCGCGACCGAGCTGGTTTTGGCAAATAAATCACGGGCGCGGGGTTCACGCAGCACGTAAGTGTCGGCAGAAAACGCGGCGAGGTGTTCAAGGAAATGCGCGGTGCCAGAGACTTCGTCGTCATCATAACTGCCGGAAAGGACGATCAATTGCACATCCACGCGGTTAAATTTATCGCGCGGCACCACATAAGCAGAATGCAACCCGCCGATATCGGTGAGGGGGATCACCTCTTGTGATTGGGCAGTGAAAGGAATGGCAAAAAGAAGGGCGGCAAAGATAGTTCGGATCACGCTATGGCCTGTTTAATGAGTTGGTCCGCAAAGCTGGGACAGATATTGATATGGAGTAGAACGGTTTTGCGTCAAAGATGCAATCACGAGGCGCGTGATATCAATCTTGCGCGAGTGTTTGCGCGGTGACGTGGCAGGTGATTGTAACAGCATCGTTTTCTTTGGGGTTTTTGGTCGGCGACAGCGTACAGATCGCAGGCAAGGCCATTGCTTCGCGGCGCAGAAGAATGGGCGGCTGGCCGACAAGGCAAACATAGGTGCCGTTGGAGGACAGATCGCGCAGGTAGGCGTGGTCTTTGCGCATTTCGATCACAAGATGTTGGCGCGAAACCCACTGGCGCGGAATGGTAAGATCGCATTCTTCACCGCGCCCAACAGAGATCGGAACGCCCCGTGTGCACACAACCGTTTTATCCAGAAAGCTGAGGTAAGCCGACAGGCGGCCCGACCCGATGCCGCCATGATCTGTCTTTGCGTGTGAAACTTGTGTTGTCATAGTTTGGTTGAACTCGGCAAAACGGTAAACGCGCTCGCTCTCGGATTTGCCACGGAGTTGGCGGTTGTCGAAAAAACGGACCAGCGATTGATCGCCTTCATCAAGGCATTGATACAGGGCTTGGCTGCACAGCGCCTCTTTGGGGTTGGCAAGATCGGCAAGGCGCGCGGCGACGTTTACGGGATCGCCAAAAATGTCGTCGCGGGTTCGAATGGCGGGGCCATAATCCACGCCAATGTGGACGTCGAGATCCCCGTCAGAGGTTTTAGAGAGCATATCTTGGACAGTCGAAAAGGCGTTTTGAGGGTTTTCGAACGTGCATAAAACATCGTCGCCGCGTGAATGGATAAACTCGCCACCATGTTCGGAAATTACACCGCGCAACTGATCGAGGCAGGCTGCGATTTGCGTTCGCGCCTGCGTGTTGCCGACTTTTTCATAAAGCGCCGTGCTGCCAGAAATATCGGCGTAAACAATGGCAACGGTGACGTCGAATTGATGGTCTTGCATTAAAAAGTCCTTTGCCCGCGAATTCGGTGCAGGTCTGTAATTTGGGCACGATAGGGGAGCAATTGGCGTAGGGCAAGTTGGTCGGGCGGGAGAAATACGTGAAAAACTCGGGAAAAGGGGTGTTGTTAAAGCGTGACTTCGCAGTCGATAGAAATCGCGCCCTCTGCATCTGGGTGGTTTGTCGGGGATAGGCTGCATTTTGGTGGCAATAGCATG